>Ga0209591_10000056_pt1 | contig 131425 bp, 124 predicted proteins | sample MAT01_FD_187207 | JGI IMG/M metagenome (GOLD analysis project Ga0209591, IMG submission 187207) | Freshwater microbial communities from Lake Fryxell liftoff mats and glacier meltwater in Antarctica - MAT-01 (SPAdes) (version 2) | ecosystem: Environmental > Aquatic > Freshwater > Ice > Liftoff...
TCGATGATGGACCTGGCGACCTCGTTTCGCTTCGTCGCGGGCCGGCCGCCGCGCGGCGCGTCCTTCTCGATCCCTGCGAGTCCCTTCTCGACGAAGCGCCTGCGCCAGCGTCCGACGATCGTGCGCTGCTCGTCGGTCAGTGTGACTTCCGGGGCGATCCGCATGGCGTCATCCCCCTGTGTGGAAGTCATACGCACAACGCAGATATAGGCTGCGGGAAATATGATTAACTACACTAGGCTGATTCATAACGGTCAGGCCTGCGAAATCGGGCGCGTCAGTACAAGCTTGTGACCTCTCGTCAGATGAAAGGAGCTGACCATGTGAACGATCGACGACACATGTAGCCGACCGAGCGGCGGGCGCAGCGATGCGCACGCCGGAGCCTCGGAAGGCGAAGCGATGATCCGTAGCGCAAGCGAACCCATTGGCCTCGTTCCCTAGATCTTGAAAGCGGCCAACCCTCCAAATTGGGTGAAGCCGACGCGGTCCGCGAAGAGTCGATTGACGCAGCGGACCGGCTTTCCGGGGTTGTGAGGGACGGCGCGTCGCGAACGAAGTCACAGGAACCTGAGAGACCCGGCCGGTCGGGGTCGTGTCCCGAACCTCTGTGCGAAATGCATAACGCGCGAAGGGACCGGATCGGGGGTCGGAGGGGCGCGTAGTAGCGTCGATGCGACTAACACTCGCGTAGCCTAGGCACCCTGCCGACAACATGCAGAGTCAGACGTGAGGAGATCCCGATGCGTGACAACGACACTACGGAAGAACCGGACGGGTTCCGATGTCCCGAGGCATTCGCCGCGAACCACAAGGGCCTGCCGGAGAAGGTCTTCACACTGAGACAGAAGCTCTATCGCAAGGCAAAGACGGAGCCGGAGTTCAAGTTCTACGCGCTGCAAGGACTTCTTCTTCGGTCCGACGTGCTTGCGGCCGCATGGGCGCAGGTCGCCGCCAACGACGGCGCGCCTGGAGTGGATGGAGTGCGGATCGCAGATGTGCACTCCGCGCCCGGAGGCGTCGAAGTGTTCCTCGTGCAGTTCGAGAAGGATCTGCGCGCCAAGACGTACAGGCCGCAGGCGGTGCGGCGGAAGCTGATCCCCAAGGCCAACGGCACGATGCGCCCCCTCGGAATCCCGACGGTGCGTGGCCGGGTCGTGCAGGCTGCGGTGATGATCGTGCTGGAGGCGATCTTCGAAGCCGACTTCGAGGACAGCTCCTACGGCTTCCGACCGAAACGATCGGCGCACGACGCACTGGAGAAAGTCGCCGAGCACCTGCGATCGGGACGGACCGAGGTGTACGACGCCGATCTGCAGGCGTATTTCAACACGATCCCGCACGAGAAGTTGATGCGATGCGTCATGATGCGGATCGTCGACCGCTCAATGCTGTCGCTGATCCGCATGTGGCTTGATGCGCCGGTGGAGGACACGGACGAGAACGGTTGCCGCACGCGGCGGCGGAACAAATCCGGCGTGCCTCAGGGCGGAGTGATCTCGCCGCTTCTGGCGAGCATCTATCTGCACTGGCTCGACAAGCTCTTCATGACGGCAGACGGACCGGAACGCTGGACCGACGCGCGGATCGTCCGCTATGCGGACGACTTCGTGGTACTGGCGCGGCACGTCGGTCCGCGCATCACGAGTTGGCTGGAAGGGCTGCTTGAGGGGCGCATGGGCCTCCGCATCAACCCGGAGAAGACGCGCGCGCGGCGAGTCGAACCCGGCGCGGGCCCGCTCGACTTCCTCGGCTACAGCTTCCAGCTGCGCCGGGACCTGTACGGAAGCGGTCGCCACTATCTCGCGGTGCACCCGCCGCGGAAGTCGCTGCTGCGGCTGCATGCGCGGCTCCGCGAGCTAACGGGGCGGCGCTCGTGCTGGAAACCGGTGGGCGTGCTCGTCGACGAGGTCAATTCGTATCTGCGCGGTTGGAAGCAATACTTCGGTCGCTTCCACCGCGGCTCGTCGATGGCGCACGTGAACATGTGCGTGTACTGGTCGATGAAACGCCACCTTTTGCGTCGCAGCCAGCGCCCCCTCCGTCCGCCGAAGGGGACGATGTGGCAGGACTATCTGTACGCCACCCTCGGCGTGCTGCGAGTCTGACCGCGTCGTGCTGGCCCTCGACAGCCGAGCGACGAAGTCGTCGGGAAAGCCGGATGCGGGAAATCCGCGCGTCCGGTTTGATGGGGGGGATGGTCGTGTCGAGTGTTAGGCACGGCCATACCTACTCTACCGAGCATGATGCGCGACAGTCGAAGGGCTACCGTCAAATCTTGTGTGTGGCGGCGAAACGAAAAAGGCGACGTACCTTGGGGGGTTGCCACCAACCCAAGAGGAGTACGCCACCGTGCGTCAAGCTACATCGGATCCCCTCGCATCGCCATTCCTTCCCACCAGCAACGACGTGATTGCCTCGCTCATCCGTGACGGAGCACGCTCCCTGCTCGCCGCCGCCATCGAGGACGAGGTCAGCCAACACCTCGCCGCGCGGCGCGAACTCGTCGACGAACGCGGGCACCGCCTCGTCGTCCGCAACGGCCGATGTCCCGAACGCAGCATCCTCACGCCCGTCGGTCCGATTCCCGTCCGCGCGCCCCGCGTGCGCGACCATCGTCCTCCCGAGTCGCGCGAGACCTTCCGCTCGCGGTACCTGCCGCCGTACATGCGCAGGTCGACCTCGATCGAGGAACTCGTGCCGTTTCTCGTCCTCGCCGGCGTGAGCACCAACGACATCGCCGACTCGCTGCGGCCGATCCTGGGTGCGCAGGCCGAGGGACTCTCGCCCTCCACCGTCGGCCGCATGATCGAGATCTGGCGCGGGCAGCACCGCGAATGGTCGTCGAGACCGCTTGCCGGCAAGCACTACGTCTACGTGTGGGCCGACGGCGTCTACTTCAACATTCGCATGGAGGACGCGGACAACAGAAGGCAGTGCATCCTGCTTTTGATGGGCGCAACCGCCGAGGGGAAGAAGGAGCTGATCGCGATCACGGACGGCTACCGCGAGTCGGCGGAGAACTGGAAGGAGCTGCTGCTGGACGTGAAGCGCCGCGGACTGGCGATCGAGCCAAGCCTGGCGGTCGCGGACGGGAGTCTGGGCTTCTGGGCGGCGCTCGCGGAGGTGTGGCCGTCGACGAAGACGCAGCGCTGCTGGGTGCACAAGACCGCGAACGTGCTGACGAAGCTGCCCAAGTCGCTGCATCCCAGGGCGAAGGAGATGATCCACGCGATCTGGATGGCGCCGGGGAAGGCGGAGGCCGAGAAGGCGCTCGACGCGTTCGTCGCCGCATTCACCGCGAAGTATCCCAAGGCGGCGGAGTGCATCGACAAGGACCGCGACAAGCTGCTGACCTTCTACGACTTTCCCGCGGAGCACTGGTCGCACATCCGCACGACGAACCCGATCGAGTCGACATTCGCGACGATCCGCACGCGTCACGACAAGACGAAGCAGAACTGCACGCGTGCGGCGTGCCTCGCGATGGTGTTCAAGCTGGCGCACGCGGCCCAGCGCCATTGGAGGAAGCTGAACGCAAGCCGGCTGCTCGGCGACGTGGTCGCCGGCGTCCTGTTCCAAGACGGCATCATCCAATCGAAGGCCGCCTGAATCCGGCGTCGCCACACACAGGATTTGACGGTAGCCCCAGTCGAACGGTCAGCTTTCTTAGCGTCGCAATCTGCTGCTGCTCGGTCGCCGAGCCAGGCGAAGGTTGGCTTCCCGCAGTCGGTGTAGCCGTTGGGGGTGTAGTCTGCGCGACCAACGGCGCGACGACCGAACACGCGACGAGCGAGGCAAGGACTGACGATTCGATTCGGCGATGAGTGGTCATAGGTGGGCCTCCAAAGACGGGATTGTCAGAGCCAGAACGGAGCCGACGGCGCGGATTCGTCGCGATGTGGAGAATTGGCGTTGCCCCGCGCGAGCGAAGGCCGGGCTTGGAAGCGATGATCCCGTCCCAATTGCGTCTCTCGGCGCGCCGATTTGAGGCTTGACCCTCTTTTGCCCAGTGCGAGGTTTCAGACACCCCCTGGCGCGAATCTGAAGGTGTCAGACACCCTTTGACGCAAAACGCCGGGTGTCAGACACCCTTGGCGCGAAACGCTGGGTGTCAGACACCCTTTGGCGCGGAACGCTGGGTGTCAGACACCCTTTGACGCAAAACGCCGGGTGTCAGACACCCTTGGCGCGAAACGCCGGGTGTCAGACACCCTTTGGCGCGGAATGCTGGGTGTCAGACACCCTTTGGCGCGGAATGCTGGGTGTCAGACACCCTTTGGCGCGGAATGCTGGGCGTCAGACACCCTTTGACGCAAAACGCCGGGTGTCAGACACCCTTGGCGCGGAACGCTGGGTGTCAGACACCCTTTGGCGCGGAATGCTGGGTGTCAGACACCCTTTGGCCCGGAATGCTGGGTGTCAGACACCCTTTGGCGCGGAATGCTGGGTGTCAGACACCCTTTGGCGCGGAATGCTGGGTGTCAGACACCCTTTGGCGCGGAACGCTGGGTGTCAGACACCCTTTGGCGCGGAATACTGGGTGTCAGACACTCAGCGGTTCGCTTCACGCGTCGATTCACTCCTTCCCCGCCAGCCGCGCGAATTCCTACCGCCACGCGTCGGAACGGCCGAAGACACCGCCATGGCTTCCGCATCGCCGACTGTGAAATCTGCGCTGAATGCTGTGGGAGTCGCGGGCGACTCCCCGTCGGTCACGCTCGACTCGGCGTGGGACGAGTACCTCCTCTGGTTGAGCTTCGCGGTGCCGGGCATGCTGAACCGCGGCAACGTCGACGCGATGGCGTACGCGCTCGCGCGACTTCCTAACGACGCGCCGATGCTCGAGATCGGATCGTTCTGCGGCCTGTCGACCTGCGTGCTTGCGTACCTCAGGCAGCGTCATCACGTGACGAATCGTTTCTTCACATGCGACCGTTGGTCCTTCGAGGGTCAGCAACTCGGCGCGCGGCTTGGCAACTCGAAGACTGTCTCGCATGACGACTATCGCGCCTTCGTTCGCGCCTCGTTCGTTCGCAATGCGCACACGTTCTGCTCAACCGACCTTCCGCACACGATTGAAGCCGACTCCGACGGGTTCTTCGGCGCGTGGGAAAAACGAGAGCAGCGCGCCGACGTGTTCAATCGAACGGTCACGCTCGGCGGGCCGCTCAGCTTCTGCTACATCGACGGTAATCACACGTACGAATTCGCGGCTCGCGATTTCGCGAACACCGACAAGTGGCTCGTCCCTGGCGGCTTCATCCTCTTCGACGACTCAGCCGACGGAAGTCGTTGGGAGGTCTGCCGCGTGATCGAAGAGATCGTGGATTCGCGGCGCTACCGAGTCGTGGCGAAAGCGCCAAACTATCTCGTACAGAAGCTCTCCTGAACAAATGCGCTGTTAGGCCGGAGCGGCCGGAGCGGCCGGAGCGACCGGAGCAAGCGGAGCAAGCGGAGCAAGCGGAGCATCGACGCGCATGTAGAGCGCGCACTTCTCGATCGGCGTGCCAGCTCTACTCTGACCCCAGGCGCACACAGCGCTGAGCTTGCCTTCGCGCGGATCGCAGACAACGCCGAAACAGCGCCAAAGCTCCTCAACCTTTGAGGGCATGACGGGCCAGAGTAGCACCGAAGCGATGCGGATGGCTTCAGCACATCGATAGAGAATCGTCGCGAGTTGGGCCGTGTTCGCTGGATCCTTCGCCAATTTGAACGGCTGCGTCTCGTTGATGAAGCCATCGACCTCGCGGATGAGCGACAGCGCCGTCTGCGCTGCTTGGCGCAGTTCGAACCGCTCGTAATGCGTGATCGTTCGCGAAGTGACATCGGCTGCGATCGCCGACCACACGCGGTTCGTCAATGCGTCGCCCGTCGCTTCCGCTGGCAGCTTGCCGTCGAAGTACTTCCCGATCATTGCACTCGTACGGCTCGCGCAGTTCGCGAACGTGTTGACGAGTTCTGCGGTGTACATCTCATGGAAGTGTTTAGCGCTGAAGTCGGCGTCAGTCGCCTCAAGTGGTCCCTGCGTGACCATGTACCAGCGCCACGCGTCAAGTGAATACGCAGCGTGGTATCGCTCGATCGTGGGGAGATCGATGAAGTTGCCGAGTGACTTCGACATCTTTTGCCCATCGGCGATCCAGAACGAATGCGCGTAAATGCACTGCGGCAGCGGAAGCTTGAGCGCCATGAGTAGCGCTGGCCAAATCACAGCGTGGAACCAGAGAATCTCTTTCCCGATGACGTGGTAACGCGCGGGCCAGTACTGGCTTCGCGCACTGTGCGCGGCCGACATCGGCTCGGCCAGATCGAGCGCAGTGACGTAGTTAAAGAGCGCGTCGATCCACACGTAGACGACGTGACCCGGCGCGTCGGGCATGGGGATGCCCCACGTGAAGTTCGTGCGTGTGATGGGCACGTCTTGCAGTCCGTCGCGCAAGCGGCTGAGAACTTCATTCACCCGCGCATTCGGCCGCACAAACTCAGGGTTTGTGGCGAAGAAATCTTCGAGCCGCTTCTGAAATGCGCTGAGACGAAAGTAGTAGTTGTGCTCGCGGGCGCGAACAAGCGGGCGGCCGCTGATCGGGCTCTTGTACTCTAACTCCTTCGCTTTCGTCTCGGTGTGATACTCCTCTTGTCCCTCGTCGTACCAGCCTTCGAACTCACCGAGATAGACATCACCGGTCGCGACGAGCTGTCGCAGCAACACTTGCACTTGTCGTTCGTGGCGAGGTTCGGTGGTTCGGATGAAATCGTCATTGGACAAACCGAACAGCGCGAGCACGCGCCGGAACTCCGCCGAATTCTCGTCAGCGAGTTGCTGCGGTGAAATGCCCTTTGCCTGCGCCGACTTCTCGACCTTCGAGCCGTGCTCATCCGTGCCGGTGAGGAAAAATGTGTCGCGCCCGCAGAAACGCATCGCCCGCGCCCAGACGTCGCACAGTGTCGTGGTGTACGCATGCCCGATGTGCGGCTTGTCGTTCACGTAGTAGATCGGCGTCGTGATGTAGGCGGACTGCTGCATGCAAGGCTCCGGGCGCGGCGGGATTCACCGCGACGAGGATCGGATTCTACAGGGTCCTCGTTACACTCCCCGCCTCGATGATGTCGCAGCGACAAGGTCTCTTGCTCGTGATGAGCGGACCCAGTGGGGTCGGCAAGACGTCAATCGTCCATGGCATGCTCGCACGACTCGGCGCGGCGTTCAGCGTGTCGGCCACCACGCGGCAACAGACGGCGCAGGAGCGCGACGGCGAGGACTACTTCTTCATTTCGAACGACGAATTCCAGCGGTGGATCAACGAAGATCGGTTCCTTGAGTACGCGCAAGTCTTCGGACGCAGTTGGTACGGCACGCCCCGCGAACCTGTCGAGGGGCAGCTTGCGAGCGGCAAGATTGTGGTCCTTGACATCGACGTTCAGGGTGCGGCGCAAGTGCGGACCGCGATGCCGAACGCGTTCGGCGTTTTCATTCTGCCTCCTTCCGAAGACGAACTCTTCCGACGTCTCAAAGAGCGCGGCCGCGACGACGAGGACGCGATTTCGCGGCGCTTTGCCGAGGCTCGCAAGGAGATCGCGATCGCCCAGGGGAGCGGTGTGTACGACGCGTTCGTTGTAAACGACAACCTTGATCGTGCAATCAGTGAGGTCGAGTCACTGGTACGGAAGCGACTGTCCGCCATTCCGAAGTAAGCTCTTCATTGATGCTTCAACTCACCAACCTGCGAAAATCCTTCGGCAGCGTTCGCGCCGTCGACGGCCTTTCGCTGGCGGTGCACACGGGCGAAGTCTTTGGTCTGCTCGGTCCCAACGGAGCGGGAAAGAGCACCACGATTGCGATGGCGATGGGGCTGGTGCGTCCCGATTCCGGCACGGTGGTCTTAGAGGGCGCCGGGTCCCCTCTCGACCCTCAAGTGCGCCGCAAGCTTGGCCTCGCGCCGCAGGCGATCGCGCTCTACGAAGATCTTTCGGCGAACGAGAATCTTCTGTTCTTCGCTCGCCTCTACGGGCTTCCGAACGCAAAACGCCGCGCCGCTGAGGTGCTCGAACTCGTTGGGCTCTCACAGCGGGCGAGCGATCGTGTGGGCGGATACTCCGGCGGCATGCAGCGGCGGCTGAATCTCGCGGTCGCGCTGCTGCACGATCCGCCTCTCCTCATGCTCGACGAGCCGACGGCAGGTGTCGATCCGCAGTCGCGTAACAGCATCCTCGAACTCGTTCGAACACTCGCGACGAAGGGCTGCACGATTGTCTACACAACGCACTATATGGAAGAGGCACAGAAGCTCTGTGATCGCGTTGGCGTGTTAGACAACGGAAAGCTGCTCGACGTCGGTTCGGTCGCTGAGCTCGTCGCGCGACACGGAGGCGATAGTTCCGTTGTCGTCGAGCGTGCTGGCACAAACGGTACAAACGCAGAAGAGCGCATCGTCACGCCCGATCCGCTGAAGGAGATCACCGCCGCGCTCGCGCGCGGTGATGTCCGCGGCGTGCGTGTCGAGCGCCCGACGCTGGAATCTGTTTTTCTTCGGCTGACCGGACGGAGTCTTCGGGACTGATTGCCTGACGACGAGACTACGAACGACTATGACTGCCGTCCTCGCCATCGCACTCAACGATCTGAAGCGGCTCCTTCGCGACAAAGCGAATGCGTTCTTCACGTTCGTCTTTCCTGTGCTTCTTGCCGTTTTCTTCGGACTTCTGTTCGGCGGCGGCGGCGCTCAGCGTCCGCTCGATCTCGTCGTCTTCGATGAATCTGGCTCGCCGGCTGCCGCGAGATTCGTCAAGGATCTCGATGACGATCCGATCCTGAGCGCACACACGGTGAGCGATCGCGCAGAGGGCGAGTCGCTTGTGAAGCGCGGCGACGCGCTCGCGTGCATCGTGCTGCCGAAGGATTTCGCGGCAGGTGCAGACAGCATGTTGGCGGGCGGCGGACTTCAGGTCGAAGCGATTGTTGATCCCTCGCGCAAGGCCGAATCGGGCCTTCTGGTGGGCAAGCTGAACGAGATAGCGTTTCGCCAGCTCGGATCCTCATTCAGCAATCCAGAGCAGTTGAAGCGCATGCTCGACCAGTCGCGCGCTGCAATTGACGACTCGAAGAGCATGGGCGCCGTTGACAAGTTGCTCTTCACAGGTGTCTTCGCGAGCGTTGAGCGGCTCTCGACCGATCGTTCGCGCGGCGCGGACGATCCACTCGCGAACGGGGGACCGTTCAGCGCTCGAACCAGTGGCGGCGGCGGCTGGTCGCCAGCAACGGTGACTCTTGTTGAACTCGCATCATCGAAGGACGGTCCGCCGAGCACCTATGCCATCACGTTTCCGCAAGGAATCGCGTGGGTCTTGATGGCATGCATCACTGCGTTTAGCTCTAGCATTGCGAGTGAGCGTGCGCGGGGCACGATGCTTCGACTGTCGGTGGCGCCAATTTCGCGCGGGCAAGTGCTCTTCGGAAAGGCGCTCGGCTGCTTCATCAGCTGCGCCATTGGCATCTCCATTCTCATGGCAGTCGCGCGCTTGATCTTCGGCGTTCACCTCGGGAATCCGATGATGCTGGTGGTCGCGATTACTGCAGCGAGCGCCGCCGGTGCTGGCGTGATGATGGTGATTAGTGGGATGTTTCGCACAGAGGGTGCTGCCCAAGGTGCAGGGCGTGCCATTGTGCTGGTCCTTGCGATGATCGGTGGCGGCACCATTCCACTTTTCTTCATGCCGCCATTCATGCAGCTTGTGAGCTCGATCTCGCCATTCAAGTGGGCTATCAAGGCTGTCGAAGGCGCGATCTGGCGCGACTACACGATTCAAGAGATGGCGCAGCCGATCGGCGTTCTGTTAGTACTGACGCTTGCAGGCGCTATCGCCGGTTGGATTACCGTCCGACGCGGGGATGGGTAAAAAACGCGTCGATAGTCGCGAGGACATCGGCGAACACAGAATCGGGATCCTTCGACGCATCGATGCGCCGATAGCGATCAGGGAGCTCGCGCACCTGATCGAGGTACCCGCGTCGCACGCATTGATGGAACCTTGCGCCACGCTGTTCGATCCGGTCAAGCAGCGGTGAGAGTCGTGACGCTGCGACGTGTTCATCGACATCGAAGATTACTGTCAGATCAGGCCATCGATTTCCAGTTGCGACTTTACCGACCGCGAGAATGTCCTCGACCGGAATCCCGCCCGCAGTCCCTTGGTACGCCAACGTCGAGCTCGTGAATCGGTCGGCCATGACCAGCTCGCCTCGGGCGAGAGCGGGCAAGATTCGCTCCTCGAAGAGCTGCGCGCGGCTGGCCATGTAGAGCAACATCTCGCACCGCATCGCCATCGGTTCGTTCGCCGGGTCGAGTAGGACAGCGCGAATGTGTTCACCGACGATCGTGCCGCCTGGTTCGCGCACCTCAGTCACCGGCACGTGGAGCGCATGACAGTGTGCGATGAAGCGCCGGAATTGCGTGCTCTTTCCGCTGCCGTCGGGGCCGTCGAAGACGAGGAAGCGTCCGCGGAGCGAGTCGGAAAACCTAGCGGCACCCGGAGGGTTCATGGGACCAGAAGTGTCGTCGGCGTGGCGTGCGCCTGCAACACGCGTTCAGAAGCTGCGAGGATGCGGGCAACGTTCCGTATCATCCCAATGCATGCGCATCGACGCGCGAGATGTGGATGGGCAACGGCTCGGGCGGATCGACATCGATCTCGCCCAGCAACCGAACCTCGTCGGGATGACCGACGCGATCGGAGTTGCGCACGAACGGTTCTTGAATTGGGACGGGGCCATTGACGATGCTGGACACGTCCGGCGTTGTCTGATGTGCGGAAGCCAGAGTCTTTACCGCAGCAAGGTCTTGCCGCAGGTGACACCATTCGTCGTCGTCCTTGCGTTCGCTGGTGCGATCATCGGTCTGCTTGGGTATGCGTCGAATCCGTTTGTCTTACCAGCGCTGGTTGTATTACTCATCATCGACGTCGCCACACTGATCGTCGCGCGGCCGCGCTTGGTGTGCTATCGCTGCCGGAGTATCTATTCCGGATTACGAATCGCGCGATATCACCGCCGATGGGACCGGGCAGAGGCAGAGCGAGTGCGCGCCACCACCGAGGCGTCGCAAGTAGCGGTGTCGGCCGGTTCGTGAAACAATCGAACCCGTGACTGCTTCTTCGTCAGATCGGACTCTCATCTTGCTCGGCGCGGGCGGACACGCTGCGGTTGTCGCAGAAAGCGCGATCGCGGCTGGATGGCGCATCCTAGGTTACTGCGCAGCCGAGCCTTCTCGCGAGGTCGGATGTGCAGCGCTCGCGGCGCCGTGGCTCGGATCGATCGAGCGGCCGAATGCCGAGGGCGAGCGATTGCTTGCAGCCGGGACGTGTGTACATGCCGCAGTTGGCGAGGCGCGTCTGCGCGAGCAATGGTCCGTTCGATTCGGCCACGAGCGACTCGCAACGATCGTGCATCCAGGAACTTGGATTTCGCCAAGTTGTGCGCTCTCACCGGGCGTCTATGTTGGAGCGTTCGCAGTAGTTAATGCGATGGCGACGATTGGGATGTCGACGATCGTGAATACGGGTGCGGTCGTCGAACACGGCGCGCGTGTTGGCGCGTACGTGCATCTCGCGCCGAGGTCGACGTTAGCGGGAATGGTCGAGATCGGACCGCGCACGCTGGTGGGAGCTGGCGCGGTGATTCTGCCCTTCGTCAAGGTAGGGGCCGACGCGATTGTCGCCGCCGGTGCAGTCGTTCATCGCGACGTCGATCCACAGTCAACGGTAGCCGGGGTACCAGCGCGACCACTCCCGGCGCGTGTCTAACATTACATCGGTGGAACCACATTGCTGGCACCACAGCATTGGCACCTCATCGCACCGCGAAGTTCACGATCATTGAGCCGAAGGCCAGGACGGTGAGTGACATTAGCGCGCCAAGCATGATGACCCCAGCGTCGCGCATCGACACTCGGAAGAACGGAATCAAGAGCGCCCACGCGATCGCGAGCGGAACCAGAGCGTCGAACATCCGCTTCAGAAATAGGATGTCGATGGGAAACATCATCGCGAGAAGCGAGACGGCGGATATCGCGATCATTCGAGACGCGAGTGCGCGCAGGTCTCCCACAGGTCGGCGGTCGAGGAAATGCAGGAAGTACGCACCTGCGACGAGGCAACCGCCCGCAACGATGATGCGCAAGACTCCCTTGAGCACCATCATGAATCGGTCCGACCACTCGATGACGGTCGCGACGGCGACACCGTCCGAGTTCGTCGTCGTGCTCGCGGGGAAAAGACCTTGTTGACCAGCCAGATAGGCCGCGACAAGGATCGCGGCCGCGCATCCCGCAAGCGCAAGCGGCCATTCGAATCGAGCATTTCGGACGAGCGGGCGACGCGGCGTGGTAGCGTCGCCCGCCGAAGCCGCTCCGGTCGACTTGGCGCGCGACCCTTCTCGCGCCGGGCTCTCCGCGGTGCCGCTTGGGCCAGCGGATCCGAGGTCAGGACTGACGGTGGCTTCTTCACTGCCAGCGCCAGTAGCCGGCGCGGCGCTTTCCGCCGCATCGTTCGACGTCGCCGAGGTCGGCGGCTTCGCGGCCGGTATGGGATCGAGGTCATACGCGTCTTCTTCAGGCTTCATCAGAGTCTCCAGTGCCGGACGATCGTTGGGAATCGCCCGGCGCGGCATTCGCCCGTCTGCACACTATCCGCTCGCAGGTGGCTTCGCCGCGCGAAGCCGGGTCCACTCGGGCGCTGCGGCGGTTCACCCGTCGCAGCGAAGCCGTCGCCACAGGTTGTTAGGTGGACGGCCCGTCGACGTGTTCCGAAGCGCCATCCTCGTCGTGGTCGTCGACCTCGTCCGCATCTCCGTGCTGGGGCGGACCAAAGAGCGCGGTTCCGATGCGGACTAAATTCGCGCCGCACTCGATCGCCGTCTCGAAATCGTTGCTCATGCCCATCGAGAGGATGTCGAAGCGATCGCCGCCGATACTCGATCGCCGAATGTCTTGGAATAGTTCAGCCGTGCGTTCAAACACACCGCGCAGAACCGTTTTGTCGTCCGAGTGCGGCGCCATGCACATGAGCCCGCGTGGTTTCAGCGAGAGCATCGTGTCGATCATCTCGACCAAGGGCTTCGCAGCAGCTGGCGTGATGCCATGCTTCGATTTCTCACCAGCGACATTGACCTCGACTAACACTTCGATTGGTGTGGCGCGACGCTGCGCCGCAATCTGAAGATCTTCCGCGAGTCGGAGGTTGTCGACCGAGTGGACAAGTCGCACGAGATCGATCGCCTTCTTAATTTTGTTGCGCTGGAGCGAGCCGATCATGTGCCACCGCACTTGGGCGGGGAGTTTCGCTGCCGACGAACTCATCTCGCGGCGCCGCGCGAGGAATTCGTCGACCTGTGCGGCGCGCTGCTGGAGTTGTTGCACCTGATTCTCAGCCAGATCGACCTGGCCAAAGCTGATCAGCTCGCGGATCTGGTCGATCGACGCGTTCTTCGTCACGGCAACGAGCATGATCTCGCTCGGGCTTCGACCGGACCGTTTCGCAGCAGCCGCGATGCGTGACTTCACCTCGTCGTAGCGCTCGCGCAGCGAGCGTTCGGCACCGTCGCCGGACGCTGAAGATGTCGGAGGAATCGTCGTCGGTGACGCCATGCCGGAAGAGTAACAAGCACTGGCGACGCCGGTTGGATTGTTCGGCTGAAGCTGGTCCTCGTTGGTTTACGCTGTCGGCATGCTGGTGAGAAAAAACGTGCCGCTCCTTCTAGTGATTCGCGACGGCTGGGGCGAGAATCCCCATCCCGAACAGGCCGCCTTCGACGCGACGCGCATCGCGAAGACGCCGGTCGCCGATCGCCTCCGCCGCGATTGGCCGTGGACGCTGATCAAGACCAGCGGCGAAGACGTTGGGCTCCCGATCGGGCCAGACGGACCCGTGATGGGCAATTCCGAGGTTGGACATCAGAACATTGGGGCGGGCCGCATCGTCGATCAAGAGGTGATGCGCATCACGCGAGCCATTCGCGACGGACGCTTCTTTGCGAACGTGACGCTGAAGCGGAGTTTCGCGCATGCTCGGATGACCGGCGGCAACGTTCATATCCTCGGCCTCGTGAGCGACGGGCAAGTGCACAGCGACCTCGCGCATGCGTTTGCGATCATCGACTTCGCGAAGCGTGAAACATTTCCGCCCGAGCGTGTTTTTGTGCACGCGATCACCGATGGTCGCGATACGCCGCCGAAGTCGGGGCTTGAGTATGTACGGGCGCTCGAGGCTCACCTCAAGAAGACGGGCATCGGTCGCATCGCCAGTGTCATCGGTCGTTTCTTCGCGATGGACCGCGACCATCGTTGGGAGCGAGTGAAGGCCGCGTGGGATTGCCTCTGCCGCGACGGTGGTCCAATTGCTCCGAACGCCGAAGCGGTACTTCAGAACTATTACATGAATCCGACTGATTCCTCGCGCGACAGCGATGAGTTCGTTCCGGCGACGCAGATCGGCATAGCTGGCGACGCAGGCGCGGTGGCTCGATCGCGCATTCGTTCCGGCGACGCGGTGATCTTCTTCAACTATCGCGGCGATCGACCGCGCGAGATTACGAAGGCGTTCGTGTTCGACGATGCCGCGTGGGCAAAGACTCAAGGCGGCGGGTTCGATCGGGGAGATCCTCCGAAGGATCTCTTCTTCGCGACGATGGCCGAGTACGAGCAAGGACTTCCGGTCGAGGTGATCTTCGGTCGTCCCGACAAGATGCCCATGATTCTGGGCGAGACGATCGCGAATGCCGGGCTAACACAATTCAGGTCGGCCGAGACGGAAAAATATCCGCACGTCACATTTTTTTTCAACGACTATCGCGAAGAACCATTTGAAGGTGAGCGCCGCGAGTTGATACCAAGTCCGCGCGACGTTGCGACTTATGACTTGAAGCCGGAAATGAGCGCAGCCGGAGTGCGCGATGCCGTGCTGCGCCGACTCGCAGTGCCCGATTGCGAGTCGCTCATTGTGGTGAACTTTGCGAATGGCGACATGGTGGGCCACACAGGCAAGCTCGACGCAGCCGTGCAGGCGTGCGAAGTCGTCGACCAATGTGTCGGCGCCCTCGTCGACGCGACACTCAAGCGAGCGGGTTCGCTCATTGTTTTCGCCGATCACGGCAACTGCGAGCAGATGTGGGATCCAAAACACAACTGCCCGTACACGTCGCACACAAACTACGACGTGCCGCTCTTCGTCGTCGGCGATGCGTTCAAAGGCATGCAGCTCCGCAGCGGCGGCAGACTCGCCGACGTCGCACCGACAGCGCTCGCGATGATGGGGATTGAGCAGCCGTCAGCGATGACGGGGAAGGTGCTGCTGGGGTGAGAAAAGCGCACTCACGCGACCCCCAAGTCTCCCGACACAAACACTCCGACCAGAGGACGTATTGCCGAATGAGCTCCGACCCCAATCAACCAGACGAAGCGCTGAATCCAGATGGATTCTGCGCCGCGCTCCTCCTGACTGCAGCACTCGATAAGACCGCGCGTGTCTGGGATGTGTTGACGGGGAACACACCAGTTGTGTTCTGGGGTCACGAGTTCAGGATTCGGTTCGCATCGTTTAGGTCCGACGTTGCGCTCGTTGCAACGATTTCGGAAGTCGGGATCTGGCGGATTTTGGGCAGCATTCTCTACCGCATCCGCTTCGCGGAGCGCGAAGCCAACGCGCGCTGCGAAGATGAATTGAAGCTCTTGAAGCCGTGGCTTGATGAGGTGCGCGGGGTGGCATCTCAGCAGCCAACGCCAAGCAGCAACCGACTCGGCTCGCTCCTTCCAATCGACGATGCCCTGTCATACAGCATCCGAATCCTTAGCACTGCGGGCCAGAGCCGCCGCTCGCTGTGACTAAACGCGCTGGCTCTGATAGGTTCGCCTTCCGGCAGGCGTTCCCGGACTAAGCCAATCATCGAACTAGTCCAATTGATCGACGAAAAGCAGCCTCCTCCAGAGCCCCTCCAAGCGTTCGGCGGCCTCGCCGACGCGGTTGTTAGTTCACTTCAGATCTTGGAGGCCGCGTACACCAAGTACCGTGAGCACCGTGAGTACCGTGAGTACCGTGAGCATCGGGACGCCGGACGGATCCTGCCGAACTCAGTCGAGGCGCTTCGTGTCGAGCTCACGACCTAGCTCTGCGCGCGATCGAGGCCTGAGTCGAGATGCGTCGGCTTCCAGCGCCCCTGACGCAGAGCTGCACTACAACCTTACGGCCATCCATCCGTTCACCGATGGAAACGGCAGAACTGCGCGGCTTCTCATGAACCCCCACCTCCTTCGCCACGGTTACCCGCACACGATCATCGAGGTGGGGAGGCGAGCCGAGTACCTCACAGCGCTGGAAGAATTGAACGCGGAACGATGCGAACCATTCGCGACCTTTGTGGTGCAGAGTGCTGCCCGATCCATCGAGCGGCTCATCGGAGCATGAACTCGGCCCGGTAAGGATTCGTCGGCGAGCGGCAACTTCCCGTAGTAACGAACGCCGCGCTACGTGCGACACAGAGCTCGCGAAAAGCGGCTGGGCTCGCGATCCAGTCGCAACCACACAATGGCCTCGAGGATTGCTATTCAGGCTGCTCATCTTTGCATCAAGAGCACTTTCGCCTCAGACTTCTAACTCATCTCACGACCCGCACGTGCGTCTGCATGAACCTCGCGGTGGTCTCGCGAAGCCCCGAATCCAACTTCCCCATCACCTCCTCCGCGATGTGCTCGGGTACCCCTCCATAGAACCCCTCCGCAACCGCACCGGCGATGCAGGCCACGGACTCAAGGAAACAGATCAGCGCCTGGGGCACCGTCCCTTGGCACGACTCGTCGAAGACGTATGTCGGCCTGATCGAGTCGACCGTCGCGGACAGGTCGTAACCAAAGGTCTTCGCGACGTAGCTGCGGATCTCCGCCTTCGATCCGCCTGCTCTTGCGATGAAGATTGCCGCAGCTGTCGTTCGCCCACCCTTAATGCCCTCGGGATGGTCGTGCGTGGTGCCAGTGAAACGTGCAGCGTGACGCAGCACCTCTTCCAGCGTGTCGTAGGCGTATGCGGCGGGACTGATGCGCATGGCAGCGCCGTTGCCCCAGCTTGAGTACGGCGCGATGTCATCGGACCGAGCCCATTCGCGGAAGCGGCCGCCGTAGCTGACGAAGGGATATCGCTTGTAGTACGCCTTCATGACGTGGCCGTAGTTAGCACCCGTCAAAATCGCGTCAGCCAACGCCACCGCTAGGACGGTGTCATCAGTGAAGATGCAATCATCGGTTAGGAGCGAAAAGTCTTTCGTCTTGACATTGGCCCACTCAAAGCGTGAGCCGATCACATCGCCTGCGATTGCACCGAGCACAGCGGACCTCCGTTTGGTGAAGTCTCACATGAGTGGGCCCGTCCGACGTAGACAGCATTCGTCAGGCTGTCCACAGCGAAAGTACAGACGGGACGGTACACAAGCGCGAAGAGCCCCTCGGACAAGCAACAATTCATTTCGTGTTCAATGCACCGCCATGCCCCGTGACCCCATCCCAACTTGGTTCTTCGCACTCGTCGTCGTACGTCGCGGCGACCGATTCCTCCTCGTGCACGAGATGAAGCATGGGCAGCGGTGGTACCTCCCCGCAGGCCGCGCCGAAGCGGGCGAAACGCTGGCGACGGCGGCGTGCCGTGAGACGTTAGAGGAAGCCGGTATCCGAATACGCCTGACCGGACTGCTTCGGCTTGAACACAGCCCGCGGCCTGACAGCGCGCGAGTTCGCGCGGTTTTTCTGGCTGAGCCGTGCGACGACACGCCGCCAAAGTCAACGCCCGACGAGCACTCGCTGAAGGCGGCGTGGGTCTCCGTCGCCGAGCTAACGAACTATCCGTTACGAGGCGCCGAAGTCGAAGAACTGCTGCGCTATGTCGCCGGTGGTGGTGCGGCGTATCCCGTCAGCTTGCTACGGCTGGAAGGCGCGTAGCGCGCATCAACGTCCGACTTGGAGCCGACGTCAAACTTCGTCCGCTCAGAGCCATTTCGCGAACATCCCCAAGAACTCGCGCCAGTTCGTGACGAGTACATCATCCATCCGCTGCGGTTCGGCGCTCGGCGTCACGACGAATCGCGGAACGCTCGGATTCTCCGCAGCAAAGGCTCGGAGCCCACTCAAGTCATTTCCGCCGACACGTTTGCCGGTCTTCGTCTCGACGGCTGCGATCAGCTTGCCGTGGCGCTCGATCACGAAGTCGACCTCCGCCCCGTGGTTTGTTCTCCAGAAATAGAGACGAGTCTCCGATTTCGCGTAGTCGATGTGACGGCGGCATTCAAGAAACAGCCACTGTTGGAAGAGCCGGCCTCGCAGCACGGAATCGATGTTCGCTGTGAGCCGGTGGTTCAGGGCATTCGTGACGCCGGTGTCGAAGAGATAGAACTTGCTGTGGGCAACGAGTCGCGATCGCACGCTCTTTCGCCATGCTTCGAGGCGGAATCCGAGCAGTGTGTCCTCGAGAATCTGGAAGTACTCCTGAACGGTACGCGCGGAAAGTCCGGCGTCACGCGCCACCGAAGCGCCGTTGAGCAGTTCCCCCGACTGCGCCGCCGCGACGTCGAGGAACCGCGCGAATCCGCCCAAGTTGCGCACGATCGACTCCGCTTGGATCTCCTCGCGAAGGTAGGTCTCGGCATAACTTCGCAGGAGCGCTCTGGCGGATTCCTCGGACCCCGTGACCACCGCCGGGAGCGAACCGAGTCGCAGCGTTCGATCAAGGTCGAATGCGGCACCTTGCTCCCGCGCCGTGAGCGGATGCATGGCAAGCGTTTCCGCGCGACCCGCGAGCAGGTTCGCGCCACCACGACGGAGCTTGCGAGCGCTTGATCCAGTCAGAATGAATCGCACCGGCAGGCGTTCGATAAGCCGGTGTACTTCATCCATCAACGCCGGGACTTTCTGTACTTCGTCGACAAAAACGACGCGCGCTCCGCGTCGGGATCGCTCCTCCACCTCACGAGCAAATGCCGACGGCTCCTTGGAGAATCTCAGGAGGTCGCCATGTTGGAGCAGGTCGACCGTCCACGAGCCCTTGGGAAGATTGGTGCGAACGAACGTGCTCTTGCCGGTCTGACGCGGGCCGAGAATCAGCGCGGATCGACGAGGAGGCAATCGAAGGAGGCGAGTGAGCATGATGCCGAATTGTACGGTAAAACGGCGGCATGCTCACGGGGATCGAATCCGGCGGTCTCGCCGCCCCTCGATATTCTTCTCTTCCATGCCGCAGACAAGCCCCGCCGTCGACGCCTAGATCGCCAACGCCCAGCCGTTCGCGCGGCCAATTTTGACGCGACTCCGCGCCGTCGTGCACAAGGCATGCCCCGACTGTGTTGAGGTGATGAAGTGGAGCTTTCCACACTTTGACTACCCCAGCTCTCATGACGGGGGCTCGCTCTGCTCGATGGCTGCGTTCCGATCGCACTGCGTTGGGGCACCTTGGACACATCGCGTCACTGAGCGATTTGCCTTCCGATAAAACTATCGCCTCGTTGGTGAAGGAGGCAATGAAGCGGAACGAGTCTGGCGTGAAATCGCCGCGCGTCATGACGAAGAAAGCGCTACTGCGCGTGCCCGCGTATTTTCGCAGCGCCGTCTGCGCGAACAAGAAGGCGCTCGCAACCCTTGAGGCTTTCGCGCCATCGCACCGCCGTGCTTACGTTGAATGGGTCACGGAAGCCAAGACCGAGGTGACGCGCACGAAACGGCTCAAAACCACTGTGGAGTGGTTGGCCGCTGGCAAACGGCACAACTGGAAGTATGAGCAGCGCTGACGCGCGAGCGCGATTGCAGCGGATCCGAGTTGTCGATTCTCGACCGCGCTGAGCGCCCTCCACGTCTCAGCGGTGATCTCTTCGTTCCCAGCGTTTCCACTAGAATGTCGCGATGCTCCCCCGTATCGCGATCATCGGTCGACCGAACGTCGGCAAGTCGAGCCTATTCAACCGGCTCGCCGGCCGCCGCATTTCGATTGTCGACCCGACGCCCGGTGTCACGCGCGATCGGGTGAATTACACCATAGAGATTCCGCCACCCGAGGAGATGGAGTCGGGCGAGCCGCGCTACGCCGAGCTCGTCGATACCGGTGGCTACGGTGTGTACACGGCTGAAGGCAAGCGATTCGACGACATCGGTGAAGACCTCTCTCGCCTCACCGGCGCGATCGAGGCGCAGATTCGTGCGGCGACAGAAGAGGCCACGCTCATCCTCTTTGTGTTAGATGCACAGAGCGGCGTCACGCCACTCGATCACACCATTGCGGCAATGCTGCGACGTCAGGGTCATTCGCCGAAGATTCTTATCGTCGCGAACAAGGTCGACGACGAAGGCTGGGAGCCCGACGCGATCGACATCGCGACGCTCGGTTTCGGGAATCCGCTCATGGTCTCGGCGACGAGCGGCTATCGGCGCCGCCAATTTTTCGAAGCAGTCTGGGCCCGCGTTCCGCCCGAGACCGGCAAGGCGCCTGAAGCGGAAATGAAGATTGCGATCGTGGGCCGCAGAAATGCGGGCAAGTCGAGCCTCATCAACGCAATGGCCGGACAGCCGCGCGTGATCGTGAGTGAGATCGCTGGGACAACGCGCGACGCCGTCGATGTGCGCTTCGATATCGAGGGTCGCGCCATGATCGCGATCGATACCGCAGGCGTCCGCAAGCGAAAGTCGTGGTCCGACGAGATCGAGTCGTTTGCGCATCAGCGCATGCATCAAGCGATTACACGCTCGGATGTTTGTCTCCTGTTGCTCGATGCCCGCGAGAAAGCGTCGCAAATCGAAAAGCGCCTCGGTCAAGAAATGATTGACCAGAATAAGCCGGTCGTTCTCGTCATCAACAAGTGGGACCTCGTTGAGCACGAGTTGAAGCCGGCCGATTACATGGAGTACCTTGAGCAGGAGTTCCCCGGACTCTCGTTCGCTCCGATCGTCTTCATCAGTGCGAAGACTGGCGACGGCGTGCAGGATGTCGTTCGCATGGCGTTCAACCTGTTTCGTCAGGCCAGCCATCGCGAAGGAACGGGCCGCCTCAACGCGATCATCAAAGAAATCCTGTCGGAACGCGGGCCGACCTCGAAGCTCGGCTCGCGGGCCAAGGTGCTCTACGTCAGCCAGATCGACGTTCGGCCACCGACGATCGTGATGGTGGTCAACAAGCCCCAGCTCTTCAAAGGGCAGTACGAGCGATACCTTGTGAACCAGTTGCGTGAGCACCTGCCGTATTCCGAAGTGCCGATCCGGCTGCTCTTCAGCGAGCGAAAGCGCATGAAACTCGAAGACCTCTTGTCGCGGAGCCGAGCCGACCGCGACGAGGACTGATCTGCGGTCGCGTGCGGCGCACTGCGAGTGCGCCCTACCGCTTACACTCGCCCCATGTCGATTTTCCCGCTGCCCATGTTCGAAGCGGACGCGGATCCGTCGCGTCGCACCGAGATGACTGACGCGGAAGTGTACGCGCGGCTGAAACCGCCGACGTCGATCGTTGTGCGCATTGGGGCGATGAAGCACGTCGCCGAGTACCCGTATTCAGGTGATGCCAAGCCAGGCTGCGGCTCAAAGCTCGTCGCGCGAACGTCGCGCGGGACCGAGATCGTCGACATGCTCACGACGACTTGCGCGAACTCCGGCTGCGGCAAGTCGGTCTCGCGGCAAGACATGCTGGAGTACATCGACAATTCGGGCGGTCATGACTATCCGTTCCATACCGACGGGCAGATCCTCCGCGTCGCTTCGATTGAGGATCTCAGCGAGTGGGCGCGAGTTCAGACGATCACCCGAGAGCGAGTGCGCGATGTGAAGCGCATCGTTGTGGAGAGCGGTCTGGCGATGAAGGTCGTTGATCTTGAACCGATTCTCGGTCAGGAACTCGTCACCGTGTACTTCATGAGCGAAGAGCGAGTCGACTTCCGCGATCTGGTGCGCGTGCTCGCTGCTGAGTTCCACGCTCGTATTGAAATGCGCCAAGTTGGTGCCCGCGATGAAGCGCGACTCGTCGCCGACTACGAGCGCTGTGGTCAGCACTGCTGCTGCAAGAACTTCTTGAAGGTGCTGAAGCCGGTCTCGATGCGTTCGGCAAAGATTCAGAAGGCGACGCTTGACCCTCTGAAGATCTCCGGGCGATGTGGCCGCTTGATGTGCTGCCTTCGCTATGAAGATCAAACGTACGAAGACTTGAAGAAGCGTCTCCCGAGGAACAAGACGCGGGTGGGGACCAGCGAAGGACCCGGGGTGGTCGTTGATTCAAAGATTCTCGTTCAACTCGTGCTCGTGCAGCTCGACCACGACGGACGCGAGATCGCCGTGCCGGTCGAAGAGCTGCTTGACCCCGAGACCTGCCCGAGACCCAGCACGACGCCGACTGCGACCCCGACCCCGACCCCGACGATGCTGCCTACTGGATCGGCTCCAGCTGACCCAATCGCGCCGCCAGATCCACTGCGAGGACTCGCCCCCGCGGATGTCGCGCGCCGGACCGGAGACCGTGATCGCGCTGACCGCCGTACGAAGCGCCGTGACGAGCAGCAGGCGAAGTTCAAGACGAAGAGTCAATCGATCGAGCGGCAACCGCCCGTTGCGCCGCCCGAGAGCGTCTCGGATGCTGCACCTCCGGGGAACTCGGGTTCGGGCCCCGATGGTTCGGCGTCGAGCGAAGGCACCGAACAAAAGAAGCGCCGTCGGCGGCGCCGCCGCAAGGGAGGCGATCGGCAGGGCGACGAGACCCGCCCCGGAGATCCTTCCCAAGGGGGAGGGCCGGCTCAAGGGAGAGAGCCCGTGGCCGATGATCAGCCGCAGTCCGAAGGATCGCCGGATGCGCCGAATCACGGCACTCCAAATTCGGGTGCGGCAGGGTCGCCTTCGCAGCGATCGGGCGAACCGAGAGGTCGTTCGCGTCGTCGTCGTCGCGGTGGACGCGGAAACGGCGGCGGCCCGTCAGGCCCACCACCGTCCGAGACGTAATTTCGCTGGCCTCACCGACCGCTAATTGCTCTTCCGACGCCTCCAGTTCGCGCGTAACGCTTATGGCGACACCCACCGCTGAAACCAACATCATTGACACGCTGCAATCGCTCACGGTTGCCTTCGCACTCGCGATGTCCGTGCGATCGTTCGTGACCGAAGGGTTCGTCATTCCGACTGGATCAATGGCGCCGACTCTTTTTGGCGCGCACATCCAGTGGCGATCGCCGCAGACGGCGTACGAGGTCGCGATTGATTCGCAGCCAATCCTCGAAGCGGCGCGCAACGCACCGGGATTGAAGCGAGGTCTCGTCGACCCGATGCTCACGACCACCCACGCGATCGCTGACGCGAAGAACAATGACTTGCTCTCGGGTATCCGGATGGGCGATCGGGTGCTGGTGTTGAAGTTCCTCTATGCATTCTTCGAACCCGCGCGTTGGGATGTCGTTGTCTTCAAGAATCCCACCGACCCAATCGGCGACACGCAAAATTACATCAAACGATTGATAGGCCTGCCTAACGAGCAGCTTCTCATCATTGATGGCGATATTTGGACCGCGCCTCTCGGAGCGCCGCTGAAAGACTTTCGGGTTCAGCGCAAGCCCGATTACATTCAACGCGCGGTATGGCAACCGGTGCACGATTCCGACTTTGTCCCAGTGGACCCAAAGGCGATCGCGAAAGTAACCGGAAGTCAATTCGCCTATAGCGGTCCGCCGTGGCGCGGCGGCGACTGGGACACGAGCGGTCGCGCGTACGTGCACAACACCGCTGCTGAGTCCCTGTTGCGTTGGGACTCGCGCGTCATCGCGATCAATGACTTCACGGAGTACAACCTCTTCCGTGTCACGCCGTTCCAATATTCGGTGAGTGACCTTCGAGTCGCCGCCGCGATCGAGACGAGCGGTATCGCGTCGCTCGTGAGCGAATTACGACTAGACGCGCGTTCGCACCTCTTTGTGTGGCTCATCAAGGATGGCAAAGCAACGCTTTCCGTGCGTGGGAAAGAGTCGGGCGAATTGACAGCGTCCGTCACACAGGACATTGCGTTGCCTGCACCCGGTGCCCCGTGCGACGTCGAGTTCTGGCACGTCGACCAGCGTATGAGTCTGTGGCTGAACGGCCGCCAGATTGTCGCGCTCGACTACGACAGATGGACGCCGGAGGACCGGGTTCGGTTCAGTCGTTTCGGAAGTACGCTCGGGCAGTACCGCGCCGATCCGGTCAACCACCAAGGCGTCACGCCGCCTCAGCTTGAGTGGTCGCTCTCGGGTGCGCCGGTGACGCTGCACCGCGTGCGGGTTGATCGAGATCTGTACTACCGGCCCGGCTATCTCTCGCCTCCGGATCAACTCGCGTCGAACGGCCCCGTCATCAATGGACTCGCGTTCGGCACCGACATCGATAATCCTGCTCAGCTGAAGGCGGACCAGTTTCTGATGCTTGGCGACAACTCCGCCGCGAGCCGCGATGGAAGACTCTGGGGCCGACCACATCAGATTGTGACCGAGGTGCTCGGAGAGTCCGCGCCGTTCATCGTGCCGCGCGATCTTTTGCTCGGGAAAGCGTGGAGCGTGTACTTCCCATCCCCGTTGCCCAGCCCGATTCTGAGCGCGGGCCCGAACGTCGAAGGGAAGAAGGTCGTTCCGCCGTTTGGCGATCTGCGTTTCATCCGCTGACAGAGGCGCGAGTTCTCCGCTGTGGTGCCGTCCACTCCCGAATCCGCACAGCCCAACGCAGCTCACAGCGACGCTGTTGGGCTCGATCCATCCACTTGGCTCGCCGAGCATGGCGACGCACTCTTCGGGTACGCGCTGAAGCGTGTACGCGATCGATCGACGGCGGAAGACCTTGTTCAAGAGACGCTCCTCGCCGCGCTGCGACCGGCACAGCCGTTCGAGGGTCGCTCCGCGGTTCGAACGTGGCTGTTCGGGATTCTGAGGCACAAGATTCTGGACCATTGGCGGTTGAGTGGCCGGTTTGCCACCGGTCGGGATGAAGAGCTCGGACAGCGCTCCGATGACTTATTCGGATCGGGTGGGCACTGGAAACGAGACCGCGCGCCCGGTGTTTGGGCCGCGCGCGGCGACGAGCGCGACGAAATCGTCGTCGTACTTCGGCAGTGTCTGGAGAAGCTACCCCCGCGCGCTGCTGAAACGTTTCTACTGCGCGAGCGCCACGGTGTAAGTATTGAACAAATCAGTCAGGATCTTGGGACGAACCCCACGAACGTGTGGCAGATCCTGAGCCGCGCGCGGTCCGCGCTTCGGCAGTGCCTTGAGCGAGGCGGGGTATCAGACTCGGAGTTAGGTCGAGGCGGATCGCGGGAGGGCGGTGACCTGAAATGATCATCTCGTGCAAGAAGGCAACAGGGCTTGCATCGGTGTCGCGCGATCGCCGCCTCTCCCTCGGTGAGCGAGTGCGGTACGCGGTGCATCTCGCGCTGTGTCTTCCCTGCCGCCGATACCGCGCCCAACTTGGCGTGCTCGGTGGCGCTGCCCGCGCCGGAGACGAGCCCGCCGGTGACGAGGTGCTGCGGGAAGAAGCTCGTGAGCGAATCGCGAGTTCGCTCGACCAGCACAAAGCTGAGTCCTAATCGCCATTGGGGTCTACAGACTTTCCCCTATGGGCCGCGAAACCCTGTGGCCAAATCCCGAGATTCGTGCGTGCTCGGTCCGAGCTACGCGGTATGTTGCAAGCGCTGGTTTGCGCCAGCGACTTTGTTTATCAGACTGTCCCGAGAGGCGGCTGCATGTGTGCATCCGCCACTTATCTAACGACTCAGCCCCCCGGAGGAGCCAGTGCGCTCGATGCGTTCCACCCTGTTCATCGCTTCGGTTCTACTCGCTGTTGGGCAAGCTGCTCACGCGCAGCAGTTCGTCAACCAAACCGCCGCGCGTTTTCCCGCTGCGAACAACAACGAGTACACCAGCCAGTTGTGTTTCGTTGATATCGATGGCGACGGCGACCTCGATATTCTCTGGGCGAACGGCCAAGCCTATTCGTCCGCAGGAGCCGCACTCAAGCCACGCGTGTACGTGAACGACGGCACAGGCGTCTTCACCGACCAGACCGATGTTCGGGTGGCTGGAATCACCGGTTGGACGCGTGGCATCGAAGCGGGCGACATGGATGGCGACGGCGACTGGGACCTCATCCTCCCTCAGGACTTCAACAAGAAGCCCATCCTTCTGAAGAATGACGGCACCGGCGTCTTCACGAACGCTTCCGCGCAGCTTCCGTCGATCAACCTCAGCTCGTCACGCGCGCAGTTCGGCGACATCGACAACGACGGCGACCTCGATCTCATTCTGTGCAACAGCGGAACCGCGACGCGGTTTTCGACCAACGGTCGGCCGCGCATCTATTTGAACGACGGGACCGGTACCTTCACCGACGCGCCAGCGGCGCAGACGCCCGCAGCGAACGTCCCCGAGCAAATGGACATCCTGTTCTTTGACTGCGATAACGATCTTGACCTCGATATCTACGTCGGTTCGCGTGCGAGCGCGAGTCAGCTCTGGATCAACAACGGGGCGGGCACATACACCAAGCTCGCGGCCGGAATGCCAGTTGGCGGCGCGTCATATTCCTACGACTCCGCGGACATCGACGGCGACGGCGACATGGATCTGATCGGCGTCAACAGCGCTCCGGGAAACCAAGAGTTGCTCCTCAAGAACGCAAACGGTCTCGGCACGAGCTGGACCACGGTGTCGAACCTCATCACGCCAAATCCAAGCGTCGACGACAACGACAGCCGGTTCTTCGACATTGACTTTGACGGCGATCTCGACCTGGTGGTGGGCTCGCTCGGATCGACCGAGCGGATCTATCAGAACAACGGCACCGGCGCGTTCGCGCAAGCAGTTGGTGCGATCACTGCGGTCTCTGATGCATCGCTCGACGTGAAGGTGGCGGATCTCAACGCGGATGGTCGTGTCGACATCGTCACCGCGCAGGGCGAAGCAGGCTCGTTCCAGAACAAGATCTTCATGAATACGACGGGTGCGGTTGACAATCGCGCTCCGAACGTGAAGCTCACGGAGCAGGTCGTTCCAGGCAATGGCGCTGGCCCGTTCAACGTGCGTTCCGAGATCTTCGACGATTCCGCGAACGATCGTGGCTACGAGTTCACCGCTGAAGCGGTCAAGCTGATTTACACGGTCAACGGCGGAGCACCGGTTGAGGTCGTGATGCTGTGGAAGGGCGCGTGGCTCTATCGCGGCACGATTCCGAAGCAGGCCCCGTGCTCCGAGGTCAGCTACTTCGTGCAAGCAACCGATCGTCAGGGCAACGTGGGCGTCGGTCCGACAAAGAACTTCACGGTGCGTGGCACGTGTGGCAATCCCGCTGATCTTGACGGAGATGGCTTGGTCAACGCGGCCGACCTCGCGATCCTCCTGGGTGCGTGGGGGACGGCTGGTCCCGGCGATCTCAACGGCGACGGCATTGTCGACGCGTCCGACCTCGCCGTAGTGCTCGGTGCATGGAGTTGAGTGAATGCGGTAGCGCGGACCTAACCGTCCGCTACGAGTTATCCGCAGATTGAACTGGCGGACGCCCTCTCGACGAAGTATTGTCGCGAGGGCGTCTGTCTTTTTGTGGGCGCCTCCGACGTTTCCCCGCGTCGGCCCTTCGTTCGTTCCCTCAACCCATACGCCCTAATTCCGGCGGGAGATTCTCGATGCGCAGTCGTAGTTTTTGCGCCATGTTGTTGTTCGTTGTGCCGAGCACTGCCCTAGGGGCGACGCTCAACGTCAAGAGTGCGACGGGCATGGTCGCAATCGGAAGCGGTTGCAGCGATGAATGCACGCCGAGCGTGATGTCGCCGTGTTTTCTCGTCTGCGACAACGCGACGAACGAACTCTCCGAGTTTGCGAACGTGACGATCAGCATCAGTCCGATCTCGATCGACTCAAGCTGCACTGCGGACGTCGCGACGATTGGTGGGAGCGTGAGCCCTACAGCGACCGTTTACTACCGAATCGACTTCTTGATCGATGCCCCGACCGCGGTCTATGCCGCGTGGAACGTCTTCTTTCCCCCTGCGGGAAACAACTTCCTTCCGAAGCAGCTCCCCGAAAATGGCAACTGGGTGGGAATCGTCCAAGCAGGTTCGTACTTCATCGAGTGCTTCGGTGATGTCGCTGGCGACGAAGTATTTTCCGAAGGGTTGTCAATCCGCGTGATTCCCGATCTCACCGCTGACTGCGACAGCGACGGCACGCCTGATTGGCAGGAAATCATTGACGGCACCCAGCCGGACGCGAATAGCAACGGGATTCCTGATGCGTGTGAAGTGCGAATCGATCCCGCCGATTTGAACGCCGACGGAAGCGTCAACGCTGCCGACCTCGCGCTCTTACTCGGCGCGTGGGGCACTGCGGGACCGGGCGACATCGACGGCGATGGCGAGGTCACTGCCGCTGATCTCGCGCTCATGCTCGGTAGCTGGACTTGACCAGAGCCGCATGAGGCGAAACACCACATCGTGCTACGCTCCGCGCTCAACTCGCGGAGCGTTTTCTCTGCGCGCAAGGCGTCTTTCTTCGGTCCATAGGTCATGACCCAACCACTCGCGCGCCGTGCTGGCGCACCAGATTTTTCGCTCGTCGGTCGCCGTGCTCTCGTCACCGGTAGCACCCAAGGCATCGGTCGCGCGATCGCGATTGCGCTGGCCGCGGGCGGTGCAACTGTTGATTTGATGGCACGCAACGACCTGGGCCTCGCGAAGGTTCTCGCCGAACTTCCGACCGACCAAGGTCAGCATCACGGAACCGTGCTCGCAGACTTCGCCGATTGGAAGAGCGTCGAGCGCATTGTGAAGGAGTATGTCGCGCGGGTTGGGACCGTGCACATTCTTGTGAACAACACCGGTGGCCCAGCTGCCGGAGCAGCGATTGATGCGCGGCCTGAGGATTACATCGCCGCGCTCACGATGCACGTCGCGTGCTTTCAAGCACTCACGCAAGCGTGCGCGCCGGGCATGCGGGCGGCGGGATACGGCCGCATCATTAATATCACTTCGACATCCGTCGTGATGCCGATCAAGGGCCTCGGTGTGTCGAACACCGTGCGCGCTGCGATCGGCAATTGGACGAAGACACTTGCGAGCGAACTCGGACGATTTGGCATCACCGTGAACAACATCTTGCCGGGCTTCACGAAGACCGCGCGACTCGAAGCCATCTTCAAGGGGAAAGCGTCACGAGCAGGAAGCAGTGTCGATGAGGTCGAAGCCGCAGCGATCGCAACGATCCCAGCAGGTCGACTCGGCGAGGCCGAAGAGATCGCAGCGGTTGCCGCGTTCCTCGCGAGTCCCGCGGCCAGCTACGTGAACGGTGTGAACATGCCCGTCGATGGCGGGCGCGTTGCGGCGCAGTAAGGCGTTTGTCGAGATCGAAGCAGCTTGGCATGAGTATGGGTATCACTCGCCTTTCCCATTTCATCGGCGGTCAGGACATCGCGCCAGCGAGTGGCGCGTATCTCCCAGTGTTTGAACCGGCGACCGGGCAGGCGTATGCCGAGGTGCCCGACGGCGATGAGCGTGACGTGGCTCGTGCGGTGAAGGCGGCGCGCGAGGCGTTCCCCGCCTGGTCACAGATGCCCGCCGCCGAGCGAAGTCGAATGCTCATTGATATCGCCGATCGCATCGATCGACGCGTCGAAGAGTTTGCCCAAGCTGAATCGCGCGATCAAGGAAAGCCGGTCGCACTCGCACGCTCACTCGAGATTCCGCGAGCCGCCACGAACTTTCGATTTTTCGCAACGGCCATTCTCCACGATTCACAGGAGTGCTTCGCAACCGACGCGCGAGCTATCAACTACGTGCTGCGCGCGCCGCGAGGTGTGGCTGGTTGCATTGCGCCGTGGAACTTACCGCTGTACCTGTTCTCCTGGAAGATTGCGCCAGCCCTCGCTACGGGGAACACCGTGGTGGGAAAGCCAAGTGAACTCACGCCGTTCACCGCGTGGATGCTCGGCGAAGTCTGTCGCGAGGCCAAGCTGCCCGCTGGCGTACTCAACATCGTGCACGGCCTCGGCGCAAAGGTTGGCGCCGCGGTTGTCGCCCACCCAGATGTCCCGACCATCTCCTTCACCGGCGGCACCGCAACGGGTGCGGCCATCGCGTCCGTCGCGGCACCGATGTTCAAGAAGATATCGCTCGAACTCGGCGGGAAGAACGCGACGATCGTGTGTCAAGATGCCGATCTCGATCGCTCAATGTCGACCATCGTTCGAAGTGCGTTCCAGAACCAAGGCGAGATCTGCTTGAGCGGTTCGCGCATTCTCGTGCATCGCTCGCGGCTCAAAGAGTTCAGTGAACGGTTCGTTGACGAGGTTCGTTCATTGAAGGTCTCCGACCCACAGTTGCCCGACTGCGATCTCGGAGCAATTGTGAGTCGCCAGCACCTTGAAAAGATTCAAAGCTACGTTGCGCTCGCAAAGATTGAAGGTGGCAAGATCGCGTGGGGAGGCGGCCGTCCGCGTGGGCTCCATCCGCGCTGTAAAGAAGGTTGGTTTCACGAGCCGACGGTCATCGTCGGTCTCGCTCCCGATTGCCGCACGGCGACGGAAGAGATTTTCGGTCCGGTTGCGTCGATCCACGGCTACGACACGCACGGTGAGGCAATTCAGATAGCGAACGGAACGCGATACGGCCTCGCATGCTCGATCTGGACCCGCGACCTTGAGCGGGCGCACAAGATGGCCGCCAAGATCGACGCTGGCGTCGTTTGGGTCAACACGTGGATGCTGCGCGATCTGCGCACGCCGTTTGGCGGCATGAAGGCGTCAGGCGTGGGCCGCGAAGGTGGCGACGAAGCGCTGCGATTCTTCACCGAGGCGAAGAACGTGTGCGTGGGGCTCTGAACGAGTTCAGCGTAATCCGCGCGCTTCCGCAGAGCGAGGAAGCGCTCAAGCGAGCTGTGGTGCAACCAAGAAGAACCGTCCGACCTTCACGCTCAACGTCGTCCCGTCGTCGCGTTCGCACTCAAACGTGCCTTCCATCGTGCCCCACGGAGTCGTGATCGGGCAGAACGAGGAGTATTCGAAGCGTTCGCCCGGGCCGAGCTCGGGAGTTTGGCCAATGACACCCGCGCCGCGCACGTCGTTCTTTTCGCCGTCAGCGTCGACGATCGTCCAGTGCCGCTTCGTGAGCTTCGCTCGTCGATCGCCCTCGTTCACAATGACGATGCTGTATGCGAAGAGATACTTCCCAGCCGAAGGGTCGCTCTTGGCCGCGAGATAACTCGGGGTCACAGTCACGCGAATTCCTTCGGTGACAGTCTCCGAGCCGTGCGAAGAGTTGGCGATTCGAGTCGTCATGAGGGGCTGATCGTAACGAATCGGCATCATTGGTTCTCGCCGAGCAGCATCCGCAAGGCTTTCTCGGGATCGGGTTCCTTCATCAGCCGTTCGCCGACGAGGGCGATGTTCACGCCGTGTTCGCGCAACTTGCGCAGATCCTCACGGGTGCCGATGCCCGATTCGCTCACGAGGACGTCGCGATTCTCGACCAGCTCGGCCAGCCGGAACGTGTGGGCGAGGCTCGTCGTCATCGTCGCTAGGTTCCGGTTATTGATCCCAAGGAGTGAGTAGCTTTCGTGCGGGAAGCCGATGTGCTCCTTGACCATCAGCAGATTCTCGACGGTGTGCACTTCGACGAGGGTTGTGAGTCCAAGTTCAGTCGCAAGGATCTGGAAATCGATGATCGCGCCTTCAGGAAGGACCTCGGCGATCAGAAGAATCGCGTCGGCTCCCGCGGCCCGCGATTCCCAGACTTGATACTCGTCGACGATGAAGTCCTTGCGCAGGACGGGCAACGGCATCGCGTCCTTGATCTGATGGATGTACTCAAGCTTGCCGCCGAAGTCCGCTTCATCGGTGAGGCACGAAATCGCCGACGCGCCAGCGCGGTGATACCCTTTGGCGATGGCGACTGGGTCGAAGTCGGCGCGAATGACGCCTGCTGATGGGCTCTTCCGCTTGACCTCGGCGATCACGCGCGAGTTCTCGCGATCGTGTGGATCCACGAGCGCGCGAAAGAAGTTACGCGGGCGGCCGAGTTCGGCGATGCGCTCGTGCAGCACTTCGAGGGGAACGGTTTCACGCGCCTGCGCGACCTCGGCGCGCTTGCGAGCGACGATCCGTTCGAGAACCGACTCCATACAGACGCTCCTCGTCGGTGTGCTAGTCGCGACCATCGCGGGCAACGCCGGAGCGGAGGTTATAGCCGCCCCAGACGCTATCGACCACGCGACCTCCGTACGTGAGGTCGTAGGAAAAGGAAGCGAGCTCTGGACTTTGGTGGGCTACATCGCAGCCGCGATTGCTATCGCGGTGGCGGTGGTTCTCGTGAAGCGGCGGCGAACCGGCTCGTTGGTGGAACCCGGAGTCGTCCCGGTAGCGCGGAGTGCGCCGTTCCTTGCAGTCGGGTTCTTCGGCCTGCTGTTCGCTCAGATTCTTGGCGCGACAATCGCGGCAAAGCTGTTTGGTGGCGCGACGGAGGAAGGGGGCCTTCGCAGTGGCGCGATTGTCATGTTGGGCGGTTATGCGATCCAGCTACCGGTCGCGGCTGCGATCGCCCTCTCACTACCGCGCCTCCACGAGCGAACTGCGCGAGCGCTCCGAACAGGCGTTGTGGCTGGCGTCTTTGCGATTATTCTGATTTGGCCGTTCGTGCAGATTGCGTCTGTTGCGGCCGGCATGGTGCAGCAGGTTTTCACCCGCGAGCCGCCACCGAGTCTTGGGCACGAAACCCTGTCGCAACTGGCTCGCGGTGCGGCCGATCCTTGGGCAATCGTGGTCATTGCGTGCGTGGTGTTCCTGGCGCCGGTGATCGAAGAAATCGGATACCGCGGCGCGCTTCAAGGTGCGATCCGGTCAGCTGGCACGAAGGCTTGGTTTGCGATCGCCATCACCAGCGGGGTCTTCGTCGTCATGCACATTCCGGCCATCCCTAGTGCTGGGCTCGGCGCGGGTATTCTCGGTCTCTTCGTACTCGCGCTTGGTCTCGGGGCGCTGCGTGAGCGCACGCAATCGCTGATTCCGTGCATCGTCGCGCACTCGCTCTTCAACGTCGTCAATCTCCTCCTCGCAGGGGCGTTTGGATCGTTGATCGGTACATTGCCCGGTCTATGACTGTCAACGGCACGATGAGCGCGAAGCCACGCATTCTCACGGGCGACACGCCGACCGGCATGTTGCACCTCGGCCATTGGGTGGGCAGCGTGAAGCGCCGTGTCGAACTCCAGCGCACGCACGAATGTTTTTTCATTATTGCCAACATGCATGCGTACACCACGCGCGCCGAGAAGAGCGAGCAGATCCGTGCCGACTGCATCGAGATCGTGCGCGACTACCTTGCAATGGGTATCGATCCCGACGCCGGAACGATTTTCCTTCAGAGCGAAGTGCCTGCGATCGCCGAGCTCACGTTTCTATTCGCGATGCTCTTGCCGTTCAACCGTGTCATGCGGAACCCAACCTTGAAGGAAGAGATCAAGGTCAAGGGGCTCGGTGAAAACTATTCATTCGGGTTCCCGCTCTACGCGGTCGGACAGACTGCGGACATTCTGTCGTTCCGCCCGGTCGGTGTTCCCGTCGGCGAGGACCAAGTGCCGCACCTCGAACTAACGCGCGAAGTCGCACGTCGATTCAATCAGATGTTTTGCGGAGTCAGCGACCAGGCCGAAGACGACGATCACGTGAAGCTCGGCGGTGTACTACCGATTCCCCGCGCCGACGTGGGCAAAGTCGGACGACTCGTCGGAACCGATGGAGTCAACAAGATGTCGAAGTCGCTGAACAACGCGATCTACATCAGCGATTCCGCGGCTGAGGTCGAGAAGAAAGTGAAGAAGATATTCACGGGTCGTCAAAGTGCGACCGAACCCGGTGACATCAACAACGCGCTCTTTCAATATGTCGATGCGTTCTTTGAGAACCCAGAGCGAATTGCTGAACTCAAGCGGCGCTACGCCGCTGGGGACAACATCGGCGACGGACACGTCAAGGTCGAACTCGCGGCCGAGCTCAACAAGTTCCTTGAGCCCATGCGACAGCGCCGCAAGGCATTCGAAGGTCGCGACGACATGATCCTCGACATCCTCAAGACAGGCAGCGCGAAAGCCAACGAAACCGCTGAGGTAACCTTGGCGCTTGTGAAGGCGAAGGCGAACTTGGTGACGTTTCCGCGGAGCGTGCGGTATCGCACTGACGCCTAAATCGGCAAAAAAAATCCGTCGTCGGTTTTGCCACCGGGCTCGTAGTATTAGGACAACCGACTTCGGTGTCCTTTCAGTTGTTCGATGTTCGTGCGACTCGGACGAATATTGTGGACCCGGCGCGGTACGAGGGTGCTTGGTATGAGCTTGATGAAATCGCGCTGCTTGGCGCTGATGGTCGGCGCAGTCGGCGCTGGAAGTATCGCGTCGATTGCAACTTCCTCGGTGACTTCGTGGACAAGTCCAAGCGGCGGCTCATGGCACGACGTGGCGAACTGGTCGGCGGGGGTTCCAACGGCGCGCGATGTTGCCGTGTTGCCAGCGCTGGCAAGTGGCGACTACCAGATAGAGATAGCGAGCGATGCACCGTTGCAAGGGCTCGTTGTCAGCGGAACGGTGGCGCTCACCGGTCATGGAACGATTATGGTGAACGACTCGACCGATATCGGCGTCGGCGCCTTGGTCAACGGGTCGCTGACGCTGCTGGGCGTCGATCTGGTTTCAAGCGGCATGATGCGCGTCGGCTTCGATGCGGACATCGGCGAACTTTCGTTGAAAGGCTCTGCCAGTCATCTCGTCGCGAACGTGCTGCTGGTCGGGCTGAGTGGAAGCGCGACAACCTCCATCGACCCGACGAATACGTTGACCTGTTCGATTGGAGTATTGGGGCCGAACAGCACATTACAGATCGTCGTTGCATCGGACATGTCGCCGGTGCTGCCGGCAAGAACGATGACGTTCGGCGGTGCGCTGGAAGTCACATTTGCGCCCGACCTAGTCCCTCCGATTCTCCAGGGCATTTCGCTCGCGACTCCGCTCGCGGCATTTTCAGGAGCGTTCTCCAGCATCTCGACTCCGGAGGCATTTGGACAGCACGTTCCGGTGCAGATGGCTGGAGGCAGACTTGTCGGTCCGTTCGATCCAGTTACCGAGATGACGATTGAGCCGCTTGATTCGTCAGTCTACGTAGGGTTTGCGGAACCACTCGGCGCGAGTGCTACTCGCCTTTCCGGCGCGACGTATTCCATCTGCTGCGATCTCTACGCCGATCTCACATCGTGGGCTATCGAACCGGCGCGGTTTGCAATCATCGAAGAGGATGACGGCGGTCGCCTGCTCCGCGGACTCTTGCCTGGCAACGTCACACTGACGCTCTCGTATCCGCAATACGGCGCAACGCTGACGACAACAGAAGAAGTAGGCATCCTTGGGAACACGGGTCCGGCGTTCGAAGCGATTGATGTCGGTCCTAACGGCGAAGAACCCAATGGCTGGGTTTGGGGTGGCTTCGGCCAGACGGCGGTTGCAACGACGGTGCGTTGCTCGGCAGATGGACGATCTGTCGCCTTCGCCGACGCATCGACTTCGTTCTCGGAGATCGATCCGTCACCGGGCTTCCCTGACGTGTTTGTCAAGAATCGTGATACCGGCACCATGGAGCTCGTCAGCGCTGCCGCCAATCCGATGGGGCTTCCGGTCGCAAGCGCGGACATCGACATTTCGTCGGACGGTCGTTTCGTCACCTTTGCTGTCTTTCCGTATCCGCCGACGGAGGGCTACGTTCAACTATGGCTTCACGACCGTGAGCGCGGCACGACGATCCTCGTGTCTCGGACACCGTCGGGAGCGCCGGTCAACGGGCACTCGTGGCAGGGTCGAATCAGCGCCGACGGAACGACGATCGTCTTTTACTCCGAAGCAATCGATCTCGTCTCCGGGGACTCGAACGACAAGGGTGATGTGTTCGGATACGACGTTGCAACCGGCGCGATTGCATTAGTGAGCGTCGCGGCCGACGGCGGGCAGGCATCAAGCGACGCCGGTTCGCCCATCGTGTCGGCTGATGGGAGATTCGTCGCGTTCTCATCGGTCGCCGATTTCGGCCTCGGTCTCCCAGCCGCAATTCGCGTCTGGCTGAAGGACCGTGTCACTGGTGCGATAGAGCTTGTCAGCGTCGCTACGAACGGTACCGCTGCGAACTATGCGAGCACTGCGCCATCGATGGACGCATCTGGACAGATCATCGCGTTCCGGACGACAGCGAACAATCTGGTTATCCCTAACTCTGGCCATGACGTGTATGTGCGCGATCGCGCTGCGGGCACAACGACGCTGGTGACGGGCCCGTCGATCGACCTCGATTGCGCGACCCACGTTCAAAATCCGTGCGTGAGTGCGGATGGAAGGTTCGTAGCGTTCGAACTCTACAAAAACGTCGGATCTCCGAGCGACAATGCGATGCGCTGCGCGATCATGCGATTCGATCGAGCGACCGGAGTATCCGAACTCGTAGCGGTCACGCCGTGGGGAACCGCAGTGCCCGGATACATCTCGTCCCCCGCCCTCACATTCGATGGCGAAGAAGTTTTCTTCGTCGCTGATCCGGCGACGCTACTTCCCTTCGGCGAGGACGTGAAGTCTCGGATCTTTGTACGAATCTTCGGTGGAGTATCCTCGCCGGATCTCGATCGCGACGGCGTCGTTGGCCCTCTCGATCTGGGGATCTTGCTCGGCGCGTGGGGCTCACCGGGACTGGGAGACCTCGACGGCGACGGTGTCGTCGGTCCTCTCGATCTCGCAATTGTACTTGGAGCTTGGACCTAACCGTTCGAGCGGAGCGTGCTGCAATCGAGGGTTGTGCTCAACACAGCGGCCTCGCTTCTCCCACCGGGGAGAAGCGAGGCCGTTTTACTTTTTGCACCCCGCATTATGTTTTGAACGGGGAGCGCATCGATCAGCTCCACGAGCCGAGGAGGAGCGCGAGATCGGCTGCATCAACTGTTCCATCGCCGTTGAGATCGCCAGGGCCGGAGGTGCCCCAGGCGCCGAGGAGAACCGCAAGGTCCGCCGCATCAACGGCACCATCGCAGTTCAGGTCGCCAAGTACGAACGGCAACGGTACGCCGATCTGTCCGCGGATCGCGCCGCCGGGGAACGCGGCGTTATGAATATTCATGTAGAACCCAGAGGGGTTCGCGATGATCGCGTCGAGGCTGGCATCGGTCGTTGCAACCTCGCTGATGAGCGTGCCAGCGCCACCCGATGTCGCGACTCCGAGACCGATGAACACGCCTCCCGCAACGCCAGCGGTGCCGGTATGAATATGCATGGCGCTGGGCCGAGCAATTCCTGAGTAGGTGAGGTTCCAAAACACCTTGTCCACGCCGGTGTCGAACCAGACTTGTCCGCTCGCGCTGCCATCCGAATCCCCCGGGCTGGGAACTTCCTGACACCCGACGAGGACGACATCGAGGATCTTTGGAATCTGCCCGCGAACCGCCCCGCCGCCGAAGGCGGCATTGTGAATGTTGACGTAAAAATTCTGTGGGTTCGCCAAGACTGCAGCGATGTTCGCAGCCGAGGTCGGCGTCTGGCTAATCAGCGTGCCAGCGCCGCCCGATGTGGCCGTGCCGAGGTTGATAACGACCCCGCCGGACACGCCGTCTTGGGCGGCATGAATATGCATCGCGTTGGGCGCAGCGATGTTTGTGTAGGTGAAGTTCCAAGAAATCATGTTGGTGCCAGAGTCCACGGTCAGTGTCCCTGTGGCGCCACCGTCGGTGTCGCCGGCGCCAGGGACCTCTTGGGCTCCGGTCATCGTGATCGGAAATGTGGTGACGGCGGCGCTCGCGATAGACGCGGCGGCGACGAGTGACGAAAGCGAAACGAGCGCGCGAACGATCATCGAATTTCTCCTTGCAACATATGAACGAGCACGCAGACCACCCGCGCGCTTCCTCGGCCGCCGATTGCCGAGAGCGCCTATTCCGAGCGAACAGGCGACACCGATCGTACCGCCAGCGCTTCGGACGGCCTCGCTGAGAAGTTGCAAGGATTCTGGAAAGCTCTGATATCACGCGCCGCAGGCGTCAGCGTCGAGATACCACTTCAGTGACCCGGCCAAGGGCCGAACACCTTTTACGGGCAACGTGTGGAAGTCGTCGTTTCCTCGCGCGAGACGACCGATCGTCGCGGCCTTGGATGGACCGCAAACGAGCACCGCGACGAAGCGAGCGGCGTTGATCAGCGGGTAGGTCATCGTGACCCGATCGGGCGGTGTGACGCGCGGACCAGCACAGCGCCGCACGAGTCGCTCGTTCTCGTCGAGCGCGTCGTCTCCGGGGAAGAGACTGGCGGTATGGCCGTCGTCGCCCATGCCGAGCAAGACGAAATCGAGCCGATCTTGCCCCTTCTCGCGCCAGCCGAGGTGTTCGCGCAGCTCGTTTTCGTACAACTCGTCGGCATCCATCCGCGTCGCGATCATCGGGTGAACCTGTTCGAGCGGTATCCCCGAATGGTCGACGATGATTTCCTTGATCTGACCGAAGTTGCTTTTCTCGTGATCGAAGGGAACACAGCGCTCATCGACGATCCAGAGATGCGTCCGGCTCCAAGGAAGCGAACGATAGTGCGGGTCGTACATCAGTCGCTCGTAAAGCGGCATCGGCGTCGAGCCGCCCGAGAGCGCAAGGTGGAAGTCGCCAAAAGTGCGGACGCAGTTCTGCGCGTGGACGACTAAGTCAGCAGCGAGAACGTCGAGCAGCGCGTCTTTAGTCCTCGCCACGGCGACCTCGCCCGGCAGCGGTGGCCGCGCGATCGGCGCGTTATCGAGGTCGTACGTCTCGGAACTCATCGCCACATGATTGCAGATGAGTCCACGGGTTGCCAAACTCGCCGCGAAGACTCAAATCACTCGTTATGCCAGGCGCGGCCATCTCGCGCGAGGAGGGCGTCGGCCGTCGCCGGGCCCCACGAGCCACTGGCGTAGTTCGCTGCGATTCCTCGGCGGACCGAAGCCGATCGTTCGTCGAGGAATGGCATCACTGCATTCCAAGCACCCTCGACTTCGACGCGGTGCTTGAACAGTGTCTGATCGCCGCGCATGGCATCCACGATGAGCGGTCCGTACGCCTCAAGCTCGGCCGACTTGAATCGAGCTTCGTAGTCAGCCTCCATCTCGATCGAATCGATGCGAAGGCCGCTCCCGGGAACCTTGCATTCGAAGCGTAGATTGAACTCGCCGCGCGGCGCGATGCCGATCACCATGCGATTCGGTGGGCGCGGCCAATCCTTCATCACGCTATCAACCTTGCGAAAAAGGTTGGCCGCTGGTGGCTTGAAGGCGACGACGACCTCCGTCACCTTCGACTTCAGCTTCTTGCCCGAGCGAATGTAAAACGGTGTGCCCGCCCAGCGCCAGTTATCGAAATGTACCTTGAGTGCTGCATACGTCTCAGTCGTTGAGCCCGGCGTGACGCCCGGCGTCTCGTGGTACGCGGTGTCCTTGCCGTCAGCGGCGTACTGCCCGAATGCGCAGTGCGTCGCCAATTCCTCGGCTGAAGGAATTGCGATCGCGTCAATGATTTTGATCTTTTCAGCACGTACCGCATCCGACGAATAGCTTGTAGGAGGCTCCATCGCAACGAACGCGAGGATTTGGAACAGGTGCGACTGGATCATGTCGCGAATAGCACCGGTCTGGTCATAAAACCCGATGCGCTGTCCTACGCCGACGGTCTCGGCTGCCGTGATCTGCACGTGATCAACGTACTGACAGTTCCAGAGCGGCTCAAAGATCGAATTCGCGAAGCGGAAGACAAGCAGGCTCTGCACGACCTCTTTGCCGAGGTAGTGATCGATGCGGTAGATCGACTCTTCTTCAAATGCGCGCCCGAGTGCGCGATTGAGACTCGCGGCGCTCACGGCATCGTGACCGAAGGGCTTCTCGACAATAATGCGTTGCCAGCATCGAGCGTGCTGGTCGATGCTGCACCAGCGCTTGCCTTCGGTAATCAACCCCGAAGTTTCGATCTCGCCCACGATCGGCTCATACAGATGCTCCGCGACGGAGAGGAAGAACAACACGTTGCCTTTCGTGCCGTACTTCTCCGCAAGCTCCTCTAGGCGGCGCTTGAGAACCGGATAGCACGCGCTCTTGACGGCGTCGCCCGCGCAATAGTGAATGCGCTGTGCGATAGCGTTCCAAGCCGCCTCGTCGAACTTCGGATCGTGTGATCGCACCCACGGCTCGAGCTCCGCGCGCCATTGCTCGTCGGTCTTCGCCGATCGGCTCAAGCCAAGGATGCACGACTGCGGATGGAGTGCACTCGATTTCGCCATCTCGTACATCGCGGGGATGAGCTTCCGCGACGTGAGATCACCGGACGCGCCGACGATGACGAGGATGCAGGGTTCGGCGGAGATCATGGCGAAATGATAAAGGCGGCGATCGAAGAGAGAGGTCAGGGACGCGGGTGATGCTTCTTCATGACTGCGCGGAGAGCGCTGCGGTCGACGTGGGTATAGATCTCGGTGGTGGCGATGTCGGCGTGTCCAAGCAACTCCTGCACAACGCGCAGGTCGGCACCGCCGCGGACTAGGTGTGTGGCAAAAGAGTGTCGCAGGGTGTGAGGATGAACGTTCCGCAACTGAGCAATGCTCGCGTACTTCTTCACGATCTGCCACACCGCGACGCGCTCAAGGGGGCGGCCGCTGAACGATAAGAGAAGGCGATACTGATCGCGGCGATCCTGCCAGCGCGTGAGGTGGGGGCGCAGATCCGCCAAGTACTGGCGAACGATTAACTGCGCTGGCGTGCCAACGGGGACGACCCGTTGCTTCGAGCCTTTTCCAGTGACGACCAGCATGCAGAGCGTGTCGTTGAAGTCGTTCACCTTGAGGGCTGCGACCTCGCTCGCACGCAGTCCCGCAGCCCACATGAGTTCGAACATTGTTCGATCGCGCAGCCAGAGGTCACCGTGATCCGAGGTCGGCGCACTCACGAGTGCCTTCATCTCTGCGGGCGAGAGCACGCCCGGGACGCGGCGCCACCGTGTCGGACGTTCAATGAGACGCGAAGGATCAGTCGTGACCTTTCGGTTCGCATAGAGATAGCGAAAATAGACGCGCAACGTCGCGAGATGCCGCGCGACACTCGTCGGCTCCATGCCTTGCTCGCGATGAAGGCGTTGCAAGTGCTCGGCGAGTGACTGCATCGATACGTGCTGTGGCTCAGAGATGCCACGGAGCGTCACATCGGATGCGAACTGCCGCAGGTCGCGGCCGTAGGCCTCAAGCGTTGCCGGCGCGAGCCCGGCTTCCACACGCAGGTATCCGAGGAACTCACGAAAGGAGGGCGCGAACGCGCCGAGTCCCGCTGTTGGAGCCACTTTCGATGCCATGGCCGGTTCCGATGCGCGAGCGAGATTCATGGGAGGTGAGCGGTCGTCCATGTGCGGTCACCGAGACCGATGGCTCGGTCCGCGCTACGACTTCTTCGGCATGCAGCCGGTGGTAGGTCGCGCAGCGTCGGTACTGTCCGCAGCAGAACGTGAAAAAATCATCGAGTCGTGCGACGTGAAAGCGCTCTTCGCAGCGCGCGTCACCGCGCTCAAGATATGGGCACTCTTTCGTCTTCGTCTGGTTCATCGGGCCATACTTGCTGAGGATCGGTGAACCCCGTCCATCGGCGACGGCGAGCCGAGGGCGACACAAAAGCGAACGCACCTTTCGCGCACGCCCTGCTCTGGAGCGCAGCGCCTGCGCGAAGCAGCGGCTCGGTCCGACCGGCGAGCGCCTCACGATCGGCGTTCACAGCATCACAAGGGCACTCTGCTGCGACGGAATCGCAGATGAAGCGACCGGCATGTGGGTTGCCTTCCGCCGCCGCCGTTTTCCGGGCAAGGAGTGCCAGATGCGGATTCATTGCGACGACCGAATCGAGAATTGCACCGGCGCTTCAAGCGACCTGACGACGCATGCGCTCGTCATGAATGTTTGGCGGACGTCCGAGCCGAGCGGGATACGTCCTGCCGAGGACCTCGGCAGCCGCATCGTTCAACTTGCTCGCGTCGCCGCAGCACGTCATCTCGCACTCGCGGTCGGAACGCAACAACGGAGTGACTCGTGAACTACGGATTTCACCTTGCGACCGGCGGAGCGCTGGCAGCGATCCGTCGTATGGACGTCATCGCAAACAATCTCGCGAACTCGGGGACCGCTGGCTTCAAGCCCGACTTCGTACTCGCACGTGAGCGCCCGCCAGAGCGGCTTGAGGGACTCTCACGACTCACCGATCCGCTCGCACCCCCACAAGCGATTCTTGAAAAGCTCGGCGGTGGCGTGCGCTTCGACCGCGACCGCATCGACTTGCGTCAAGGCTTGCTGGAATCCACGGGAAACGACACCGATCTTGCTCTTCGCGGCGACGGTTTCTTCGTACTCGCGCCGACTGACGCGGCGAGGGCGAGCGGCAAAGCTCCGATCGAAGTGACCCGCGCTGGCGACCTCTTTATCGACAGCGACGGCACCTTCCGCAGCGCCAATGACGGTAGAGCATTTCTCGGCGAGACCGGGCGGCCGATTCGCATTGATCCGACCGCCGAGTTCCAAGTAGATCGGGAGGGGCGCGTCATGCAGGAAGGCGCCGAAGTCGATCGCTTCCGTGTCGTTCGCGCGAAGGACCCGCTGTCTCTTGAAAAGCTTGGCGGCAGCGTGCTTCGTGTGAACGGTGCAACTGAACGAGTCCCCGATGGACAGTATGCGGTGTTGCAGCGAACGCTGGAGAAGAGCGGCGCCGAACCAGTTGTTGCGATGGTGGACCTCACGCGCCAGTCGCGGTTGATGGAGGGCAACCTTCGCATGATTCAGTACCAAGACAACCTCAACTCTCAAGCTATCTCGGGCATCGCCCGCGTCGCCTAAACCCTCGCTGAGCCAGAATCTCCATGAGCTACCTCGCACTCAACACCGCCGCGACCGGACTTAGCGCACTCAACTTCAATCTTGACGTCATCGCGAACAACCTCGCGAACGTCAACACTCCTGGCTTCAAGCGAAGCCGCGCGAACTTCGAGGACCTCTTCTACATCCAGCTCGCGCAGCCGAATCTGCCGCGCGACACGACGAGTAGCTATCCGACCGGGCTCGCGGTCGGACTCGGCGTGAAGGTGTCGGGCACGCAGCTCGATATGCAGCAAGGTCCCGTCGAAACGACAGGACTGCCGTACGACTTGATGATTCAGGGCGAGGGTTTCTTCGTCGTGCAAACGCCAGACGGTGTCGGGGGAGGGCAGGCGTACACGCGCGCCGGCAACTTCACGCTGAACGCCGATGGCAACCTTGTCATGGCGAACTCACCAGGCTACCGACTGATCGAGCCCGAGATCACGATTCCCCCAGACGCGACTGCGGTCACCGTTGGAACGGACGGAACCATCAGCGTCATGCTGTCAGGCTCGACGACGCCAGAGGAGTTAGGACAAATTCAGCTCGCCAAGTTCATCAACCCGACCGGGCTCCTATCGGTCGGCAGCAACGTGTTCGTGCAGTCGGCGGCGAGCGGCGATCCACTCCTTGGCAACCCGACCGAGGACGGACGCGGCCAGATTCTGCAAGGGTTCCTCGAGCAGTCGAATACCGAGGCGGTGACCGAACTCGTGAGTCTTATTCGCACTCAACGCGCATTTGAGATGAACAGCCAAGTGATTCAAGCAACTAACGAGACGCTGCAGCAGGTGAACCAACTTCGGCGGTTCTGATTCTCTCGCTCGCTGAAACCAACGAGACGTCGTCATCAGGAATACATCGTCATGAACTACCTCCATTCAATGATTGTCGCCACCGTTTGCGTCACCGCGTCGGCGCACGCAGATTCCGTTGTGCTCAAGATGAAAGTGCGACTTGGCTCAAACGAAACGAGCGTGAAACTACGCGACGTCGCGTATCTCGAAGGCGACGACGTGACACGACTCGGCGACATTGAGGTTGCAACGCTTGACGAAGATGGCACCACTGAACTGACGATGGACACCGTTCGCGCGAAACTCGCCGCAGCGGGTGCGAAGATCGCGCTGCTCGATCTGAGCGGACGAGCAGTTACGATCATTGGGGCCTCGTCGGCACGTCCGGTGGCGATGAAAGGCTTGTCGCTTGACGAGTCGTCGAAACCGCGAGTTGCCGCAGTTGCGCCGGCGTCGCCGCGCATCGAGTTTCTTGCAGCGGATGCCGTCGGTACGACAACGCCGCGCGGACTCATCGCACAGATGCTGACTGACGTTCACGCACCCAAGAATGCTCGCGTTCGGATCGCGATCGACGGAGAGAACGCCGCAGTCGTCGATTCGATCGGTCCCCACCGTTACGAGGTTGTGCCTCTCACCTCGCTCTCCGCGGACCGCATGATGGTTCGCATTGTTGAGCGCGACGGCGACGTGGTCGTAGCGCGACACGATCTCTCCGTCGTTCCATCGATCGAGACGACCGTGGCAACAGCGACAGCGGTAATCCGCCGGGGGCAGCCGATCGACGGTTCAGTGGAGATCGGCATGGCGTGGGTCGCACCAAGCGAGATTGGCAAGTTGGCGCGAGCCGATGCGCTTTCGAGCGCTACAGCCGCGGATACTGTTGCGCTCGGTGAGCGCGTAACCGAAGCAAAGATGCGCAAGCCCGTCGAGATCAAGAAGAATGACAAAGTGACGGTGCGCCGCGAGATCGGTCTGGTTGCGATCGAACTCGTCGCGGTCGCCGTCGATGACGGTGCAATCGGCGACGTGATTCATTTGCGAGCGGTGGATCGCAAGAACCGCAAGGATTCTCGCACGTTCACCGCGAAAGTCACCGGTCCGGGGCGAGCAGTGATTTCGGAAGGCACATGAACAGTCTGGAGAACTCTCTGTGAAGCATGCTTCGATCATTGTGTTGTGCGCGGTTGTCCCACTCGCCGCAGGTCCGCAGTCGCCGGTGCCGCCAGCACCAGTCCGTGTCGCGCTGCCATCGAGCGCTGGCGCGGCCCCGATGAAGGCCCCGGTGGCGGCGCCGAGAGATTCCATGACAGCTCCGCTGTCGGTGGTAGCGCTCAGTTCCCACGCGGGCGAACCAGCGTCAGCGCACGGTGGATCGGCTGAGCAGACGGGCAGTTTGCTCGCGGTTGCCGATCCACTCCCGCGTTCCTTCAAGCTGCACGACCTCGTCACCATTCAGGTGACGGAATCAAGCCGATCGAAGACGAGCGGGAAAGCGAAGACCGACAAGAAGTATGACCTTGCTGCCGAAGTCTCAGAGTTCTGGAACTTCGACTTCTCTGCGCTAGGTGAAAAAGCGCGGCTATCGGGAAATCAGCTCCCCGGCGTCGCACTCAATGGCCAGAAGAAGTTTGACACCAAGGGCGATGTCGATCGCAAGGACGACTTCACGGCGCGTGTCACCGCCGAAGTGATTGAAGTACGACCAAACGGAACGTTAGTCCTTGAGGCGTACAAGCACATCAAGACCGACGACGAGGAACAGACGATCCGACTGTCGGGTGAGTGTCGTGCCGAGGACGTTGATGTCACGAACACCGTGCCGAGTCAGCGCCTGGCGAATGCCTCGGTCGAGAAGATGACCAAGGGCCAAGTGCGCGACGCGACCGAGAAGGGGTTCTTGGCGCAGGTGCTCGATACGATCTTTGCGTTCTAACAGCCCGAATGAGTTTCGCTACGGGCTGCTCGCACTGTGTTAGCCGCGGTTGCGTCGCGACGACGGTCCTTGGTGCGTTCAGAGGACGCTTCTGTGTTTCATCTGGATCGAACGAGTTTCAATCCCGGAATAGGCCAGCGCGATCGATTCCAGAATGCTTGCGGTCCGCACGAACCGGAAGTAGGCTCAGGACGTGCTGACGTCTGCATGCCTCTTCTGCGGTTATGCGCGAACCGGCCTCCCGCCTGCGGAACGCTGTCCGGAGTGCGGAGAGTCGCCGCCGCCCACGCACACGCTCGTTCTTCACGGTGATCGATTGAGCGTTGCCCGCTGGATGTCACCGCCACTGTTCGCTGCGCTCCTGCTCGGGCTACTTCTCCTCGCCATCATCGCGGCCCGAAGTGCATCGACGCAGCAGAAAGCGTCATGGATTATGCCGATTGCGCTCACGGTAGGTGCCGTCGGCGCAGGGACCGGGCTCGTGCGAGTACTCCGCGGCGCTATGGATCATCGCAATCAGCGCACTTGGATCCTGCATGATGACGCGCTTGAGATCATCGAACACGGAACTCGCCGTGCACTGGGGTACGACCGGATCGCGACAGTAGAGCACGCACTGGGCGTTACTCTCCGTTCGCGTCTAAAGATCATTGAATGCACTCCGTTCTTGGCTGTGCCAAAACGTCCCAACGAGATCTGGCTCGATGACCGTGCACTGGCGTCGACCGCTACTCGCGTCTTTCGCGCGCGAGCCGATGCCGCGCGGATGCTGCGATCCTGACCGAAAGTTTCGTTGCTTGTTGACCGCGGGCAACAGAAACCAGCCGATCGGAACTACTTTGCAGCAATGCGATTTTCGACGAACAGTTTCCTCTCCGTCATTGAGCGCGTCGGTAATCGTTTACCTGATCCGGCGACGCTCTTCGTCATCGGTTGTGCGGCCGTACTTGCGGCGTCGGCAGGGGCCGTAGCAATCGGCTGGACTGTGCCGCATCCGACGAAGCTCGGCACGACGGTCGAAGCAACGAACCTTCTCTCGGTGACCGGCATTCGATGGATCTGGCTGAATGCAGTGAAGAACTTCGTCGAGTTCAAGCCGCTCGGTGTTGTGCTTGTCGCGATGCTCGGAATCGGGGTCGCGGAGCGCTCGGGCTTATTCGGGGCGCTGTTGAAGCTGATTGTGCTCGCGACGCCGCCCAAACTCCTGACGCCCACGGTCGTTTTCGCTGGCGTCATGAGCAGCGCCGCAGCCGACGCTGGGTACGTCATCCTGCCGCCGCTCGCGGCGGCTGTCTTCGCCAAGGCTGGCCGCGCACCGCTCGCTGGACTTGCGGCGGTGACGTTTGGAATTGCTGGTGGCTTTAGCGCGAATCTCTTGCTCACAAGCCTCGATCCGCTGCTTCAAGGGATCACGCTACAAGCCGCGCGACTGGTCGATCCACACATCAACGTGCGGGTCGACTGCAACTGGTATTTCATGATGGCGTCCACGGTGCTTCTCGTCGCACTGGGGTGGATTGTCAACGGGCGACTCATCGAGCGCCGCTTCGACCGCGCCACGATCAACGAGCACATCGCACGCTGCGGACTGGAAGTCTCTGGTCCAGATCGCGTCGATGCGACGGAGCGACGCGGGCTCGCCGCAGCGACGATCGCTGCGCTCGTAGTCGTTGCAGTCGTCGCCGCCATGATCTTCCTTCCCGGCTGGCCGCTGCACGGCGAAGAAGAGATCGCTCCCGGGCGAATTGGGCCCGTCTGGGCTGAGGCATTGGTACCGATTCTCTTCGTTGGTTTCCTCATTCCAGGCATCGCGTATGGCGTCGCTGCGGGCAGCGTGCGCAGCGACCGCGATGTGGCGCGGAGCATGAATGAAACAATGGCGGCGATGGGCAGCTACCTCGTGCTAGCGTTCTTCGCCGGGCAGTTCGTCAAGTGGCTTGAGAAGTCGAACCTCGGACTCATGGTTGCGGTCGAGGGAACGGCGCTGTTGAAACCACTTGCTGGTTCGAACCACATTCTGTTGCCGGGCATCATCGTCTTCGTCGCAATCATCAACCTCTTGATGAGTAGTGCGAGTGCCAAATGGCTCGCGATAGCGCCGGTGCTCGTACCCCTCGGAATGGGGCTTGGTCTCTCACCTGAACTGACGCAAGCCGCATATCGCGTCGGCGACTCGGTCACAAACCCGATCACGCCGCTCAATGCGTATCTCCCCGTCATTCTCGTTGCGATCCGGCGCTATGCTCCGAACGCAGGACTAGGAACTATCATCTCGCTGCTCTTGCCGTACTCATTGAGCGCGTTCGTGGTTTGGACGGCGTTCCTCGTCCTCTGGGTGCAGCTTGGGATCCCGCTCGGACCGTAATACCTGTCCCGCAGCAATGCACCTCATCGAGCAAAGAGCGTGAGCAGTCGCGATTGCGCTTCGTCACCCGCGATGATCGCGGCAGAGATTTCGGCGGCCTTATCGAGCACCGCGTCGTCGTTACTTCCGTCGAGTTCGTTGAGCCATCGCTTCGTCGCAGCGAGGGCGTTGGGCCCTCCGCCAGCCAGCCGCGTTGCGAGCGACGACACGGCCGAGTCGAGGTCTTCGAGCGGAACGAGGTGCGTCGCAAGCCCGGCGCTGAAGCCTTCCGCTCCAGACATCGTGCCACCAGACAGCAGCATTGCCCGCGCTCGTCCCGCGCCGATTCGACGGATGAGCCACGGCGCGACGACGGCGGGGCACACGCCAAGATCGACTTCGGGATAGCCCACGCGTGATTCGGGATGCGTGACGGCGAAGTCGCAGACGACCATCAATCCGCAGCCGCCACCGATCGCTGCGCCTTGGACTTTCGCAAGGGTCGGTACGGGCAGCCGGCGAATTGTTCTGGTGACGCGGCCGAGCTCGCGGAGCATCTCGCCCATAGCGACGGGATCGCTCGCAACGGCCTTGAGATCCATTCCGGCACAGAACGATTTTCCACTTCCAGCGACGACAAGCACGCGAAGCGCGGGATCCGCGCCCGCTGCGCCCACAGCGACGCCGAGTGCGCGAATAAGTTCCAGCGAGAGCGCGTTCCGCGCCGCTGGCCGATGCATGGTGAGTGTCGCAATTCCATCACGCGACTCAAGGTGCACAAGTTCCGTCGTCACGGCGGAAAGCATAGCAAACTGCGTGCGGTCACAAGTTCTGACGGGGTGATGCGTGACCGCGTCACGCCCGAGCGGGTGCGAGCGATCATGCGCGACCTGCTGTTCGTATTGTGCGCATACCTCATTGCGACCGTGATCGCCATGGTGAGCGGCATCGCAGGTATGGCTATCTGCATGGTTCTGATGATCTTCTGGACGAGTCGCGCGTACCGCCAGAATGCACTCGCGATCGAAGAGCCGTAATACTCATCGATTCCGAGCCTCCCAAAACGCACGCAGCATGCGGACGCACTCTTCGCCGCCGCAGAGCGCAGCCGTTCCTTGTGCAGTCCGATCAAAGGCATCGTTGCCGTTGCTCCCGTCGAGCTCATTGAGCCAACGCTTCGTTGCTGCGAGCGCGATCGGTCCTTTCGCGGCAAGCAACGCACAGTGCGCTTCAACAAGCGGTTCGAGCTCGCTCGGGGTGTCGGCGCAGTGGGTCGCCAGTCCCATCGCGAGAGCAGCGCGGCCGTCGATCAAGTCGCCGCCGAGCGTCAGTGACCTCGCCGCGCCTCCAACCGCGAGCGTGAGCGTTGGCAAGCTCACAGCGGGCGAGACACCGATTCGATGCACGGGATAGCCAAGGAGTACGTCCGGCGCGACGCACACGAAATCACAAGCCGAAAGCACCGCGCAGCCCCCCGCGAGCGCGGCGCCTTGCACCTCGGCAACGACGACTTGGCGGAGGCGACGGAGCGAACGATTGACTCCGCTGAGTCGCCAGATGAATCGCGCGAGAAGCTCGGCATCGTCAACGCACGCGCCGAGATCGAAGCCAGCGCAGAACGAGCTGCCCATTCCGCGCAATCGAACGACCACGCTCTTCTCGTGGTGCGCTACACCCGCAATTGCTGCTTCGAGCCCGGTGAACATCGCGCTCGACAGCGCGTTGCGCCGAGTCGGGTCGTTGAGCGTAATTGTCGCAACGGGCGCGGCGAATTCGACGATCACAAGTGACACGCGCGCAGTGTACGGGCGTTAGATCGGCCACTTGGCGAAGAGGGTCGCGTTGTCTGCGTGCTGCGCAGGTCGCTCAAGGGCAGCTCGCTCATCGACGACTTCATCGTGCTCAACGAGCGAGCCGGGGCAAGGGCGTACCTCAAGCTTCGCGTCGTGCCAGATCTTGAGCGAGAAGTCGGGATCGGCCCCATACATATGAAACCGTTCGTCGTAATACCCAATTCGCTCGGCGAGGTCGCGCCGAACAAGTCCGAAGTTCGCGTAGCACAGTCCGCGCACGTGCAACACGCGGAACCACCGGCCGTCGAGTTCGATCTGCTGGAATACGTTTCGCGAAACCGGCGTGTCGTGGAAGAACGCGGCTTGGCCGATGCCGGAATGACTCGGTGCTTCGAGAAAACGAATAGCGTTTGCGACTGAGTGCGGCAGCAGCCGGCAGTCGTCGTTGAGCTGGAGCAACCAACGCCCGCGTGCCGCCCTGAACCCAGCATTGGCGGCTCGAACGAATCCTTGGCGACCGGGCTGGACGACCGTTCGCACCTCGTGCAGACGCAACGTGTCGCGGGTTGTTTCGTCGGCGTCAGACGCGACACAGATCGTTTCGTGCGAACTCGGGGCGTTCGCCGCGATCGAGTCGAGGCAGCGCGTCAGCGCGTTCGGCCGGCCGCAGGTTGGAACGACGATCGAGACCAAGGGCGCGGCTGACATGCATCACTATCGTCGGCTCAACCGGGCTTCGATCGCGCAAAGATTGAAGAACCGTCCACTCGCGCGTCGATCGTCCTCCGGCGTCGCGCCGCAAAGCACGCCCGCCATTGGGCACTCTCCCCACTCGACATGACGACAGCGCTCCCCGCCGCTCCCGACGCCGAACTGTTACGCAGCCTCGAGGCGGGCGACGAACGCGCAATCGAGCTCGCCATTGACGCACTCGGTGCTGGCGTGTCGCCGAAAGCGCTCCTCGCGACCGTTAAGGCACTCCTCGCGGTCGGGCTTCCGTCGGCCGCGACGACATTGCTGCGGACGGTCGGTCAACCACTCTTGACCGATCCAACGATGGGGTCGCTCGCGAATCGCCTCGGATCGCTGCGGAGCGATCGGGTGCCGAAAGAGTTGCAGCTTCGGTGGGCGGATTCCAATTGTGCAGTGCTGCGCCAAGTCGGCGTCGACGTTGCCGCGGACGCGCTCGCTGCTCTCGAATCCGAGCGAATTGATGTGCTTCGCGATAACCGCAATCGAACGCATCCAGTCGTTGCAAATGCTGCGGGAGAGGCGCGGTCCATTTCCAGTTTGCGGTTTCGACTCACGAGTGAAGAGCGTCGCGCACTGGAGGCGCACTGGCCGTGCGTCGCGGCGCTCGCCGGATTGCCGACGCGCCATGTGCTTGATGAAGCGCTGAGCATTTCGGCGGGTCGTCGTCCATCCGCGAGCTTCGTCGCGTTCGAATCCGATCCGCTCGCGATTGCCGCCTGGCTCCGCAGCGGTGATTTCGCGTCGGTGCTCGCAGATGGTCGTTTGCGGCTACGTCTCGAAATCGACGGTGCCGGGCAATACCTGGAATCGATGCGCGGACGTCTCGACATGCCGCCGTTCTCGGCCGCTATCGTCGTGCGTTTTGACACGCCGATGCGCGCGGTAATCCAGCGCCTTCCAGTCGATTCAGCGCGACGTTGGATGGACGAACGCGAGGTGCTCACCCGTCTCGCAATCGCGCGGTATCGCGAGCGCGATGCCTCGTACTGGTTGCCTCGGTTTCGTGCGGCTGGCGCTGGCCGTGCTCCGCTGCGCGTGCTTGGCATTGTGAGTCGACATACGAATGTCGTGCAATTCATGATGCGCGACTTACTCGCGGCGTTCAGCGACCTTGGACATTCGGTCGAACTCGTGACCGAACCAGGTGATGCGATGCCCGAACTCGACGCAGTATCCCCGTTTACGCGGAGCGATATTGATCTTGTGCTTGTCATCAATCACCTGCGAGCGTTTCCGAACGCGATGATTCCAGTCGACGTGCCGTTCTGCTCGTGGATGCAAGACGCGAGTGCGCCAGCGCAGACTTCGGAAGGCGCTGCGTCGCAATCGCCGCTCAGCTTGCTTGTGACGCAGAGCCCCGGATACTGGGAATCGTGCTTCGGATATCCGCGTGGGCGCTCGCTTGCGGCGCCGAATCTGACATCGTGGCGCCTGTACGCAGCGTGTGGCGACGAAGCGCGCCAGTCGGGCGCGCCCGATGTCGTGTACGTCGGTCACGGTTGGGAGTCGGTGGCGACGCTCAACGCGGCGAGCGCGCGTTCGCCAATTGCGGCCGCGGTCCTGCGCGACGTGAGTGATGAGTTTCGCGCGCGACTGGACGCCAATGATCCACCAAATGGCTTCGAGCGCATGCGCATTGAAGCTGCGGCGGTGAAGCGACACGGCGCTGCGCTCGGATCTGCGGCGCAGGCGCTCTACTGGGCATGTCTCACGGCCTACGACCGCATGTTTCGTCACCAGGCGCTCGAATGGACAGCGCGTTGGGCGACGTCGCGCGGGCGAACGTTCGCAATCTACGGTGAGGGCTGGCACCAGCATCCGACGCTTGGTCGGTTTGCGCGAGGCCCAATCGCCAACGGTCGTCCGCTTGCGGAACTTTGTCGCGACGCTGGAGCGGTCGTGCATGCGAACGCGAACGCGTCGCTGCATCAGCGACTTCTCGATGGGTTGGCAGCAGGTGGGTGTGTGCTGACGCGCCGGAACCCGGCCGACGAACTATCTCAGCACCATCGAACGCTCAGCACGATTGCACGCGAACAAGGCCTCACGACGCTGCGCGGCGCGATAGACGCGGCCACAACCGACGAGCGCATTCGCGACGCGCTCGACGGAATCGAGCGCACGCTCGGCTGCGCCGTCGCGCTCGCGGGAACTTCAGAGCGCGATCGCGATCTGGAGACGATTCGTACCACAGCATTCTGGCCAGCGGAAACGATGACCGATGATGGCTTTTTCCGGCATCTTGCCTCGGAGCGCGGCCTTATCACACCGCACGGCGCGGCCGACCTGGACGGCTTTGCGGCGAGCACGTATGGCACGGAGGTCGAACTACACGCATTGCTCGATCGCGTCGTAGGCAGCGACGCATTCCGCGCGACACTTGCGGCGCCGATGCGAGCATCGGTTGGCGAGCGATTCACGATGGAATGGCTGGCGGGCGCGATCATCGCGCAGATGACCAGAATGCTCCAAGCGAGGCTCGATTCGGCAGCGCCATGACCGAGTTACGACTCTTGAATCTTGGCTGCGGCAAACGTCGACATCCGCACTGGACGAACGTTGATCTTGTCGCAACCTCGCCCGAAGTGCTTGAGGTCGATCTCCGGCAGCCGCTGCCGTTCCTCGACGCGCAGTTCGACGCCGTCTACGCGTCGCACGTGCTTGAGCATCTCGCGCCCGACGCAGGGCGACGACTGGTGCGCGAGGCGCGACGCGTCTTGTGTCCGGGTGGCACGCTGCGCCTCGTAGTGCCTGACTTAGAGGGTATCTGTCGCGCGTATCTCAGTGCGCTCGACGCGGCCGCAGCAGGCGCGCCGTCAGCCACCGACCGCCATGCGTGGATGACGATAGAGTTAGTCGATCAGATGGCGCGCACGCAGACTGGTGGGCTGATGCTGCAGTGGTGGCGCCGCGATCCGCTCCCCGTGGAGTCGTTCATCGTCGAACGACTTGGCTCGGAGGCCAGCGAGACGATCGAGCGCATGCGACGTCGGCGGGCTGAGATGGGGCGTTTGCCGCTCTCAGCAGAGTCATGGGACGAGCGACCGGAGCCGTCCGACGCCGAGCGGCTGGAGTTCCTCCGAACTGGCGAAACGCACCGCTCTATGTACGACCGCGTCTCGCTGGCGCAGCTCTTGGCGCGCTGCGACTTTGAAGCGATCTCAGTCCGCCGCGCGAGCGACTCTGTGATCCCGCATTGGTCCGAATACGGCTTGGACGTTGGTCCTGACGGTCGTCCGCACAAGCCGGACAGCCTGTTCATGGAGGCGACAAAAGTCTGAGCCCTTTGTAGGTGCACTGTGGTTCGACAGCCTAAATATCGCGCGCCACGAGCTTCGGGAAAGTTTCCTGCCGACCTGTTCGCGGCAGTCTGCTGAATTTCGCAGGGAACGCCGCTGTCGGGTCGATAGTTGCCGATGCGGTCGCCCTCCCGCCACATCGACATGACGACGACACTCCCGCGAACTGACGAACGTCTCATCCGCGCTGAAGCGCTTCACCATGCTGGCGACCACCGCGGCGCGCTCGGGCTCTTGGCGGCGGCCAAGGCCGAGCGGGTCGGCACGCCCGAAGTGGATGACTTGCGGGCCCGCTGTTTCGAGTCGCTTGGCGATGCGTCGAGTGCTGAGCAAGCGCGGCGAGAAGCGCGGCGTTGGTCACATGCTGGCGCGGGCCAGCTCCCTGACACCGAACCTAAAAGCTCGCGAGAACACCAGCCCGTCACGATGGACATTGCTGACGATGATGAGTGGTTCAACGCAGCACGTGCCGCGGTCGCGCCGTTCACGATGCTGTCCGAGAGCCGACTGCGCTCGCTACACGATCTTGCCCGCAGCGTGTTAGTCGGCCAACTGGGCGGCGACTTCGTCGAATGCGGCGTCGCGGCCGGCGGATCGAGCGCGCTCCTCGCTGGATGCATTCGGCGTTATGGCCGCAATCAGCACGTCTGGTGCCTCGACACGTTCACAGGCATGCCGACACCGAGCGAACTCGACACCGATCGTCGCGGTGTTCCCGCTGCCGATAGCGGTTGGGGGACGGGCACTTGCTCGGCACCTGAGCGTTGCGTGCGCGAAGCAGCGGGCTTCTTCGGAGCCGAAGATCGGCTGATCATTCGCCCCGGTCTGTTCCAAGACACGCTGCCGTTCCTCGGACGCCGACTCGGCCGAATCGCGCTTCTCCATCTCGATGGCGATTGGTACGAGTCGACGAAGGTGTGCTTCGAGCACTTGTGGCACCTCGTCGCCACTGACGGCGCGATTCAGATCGACGACTACGGTCACTGGGAAGGTTGCCGCCGCGCGACCGACGAGTTCTTAGCTTCGCGCGGTGTGACAGCAGTGCTGACGCGCGTCGACTACACCGGCGTCTCACTCCGCAAACCCGCGAGCAAGTCACTCGTCGGAGGCACCTGATGAAAGTGGTTGAAATAGCTACGAACGACGTGCGCGGCGGTGCGGCTCGCTCGGCATATCGGCTACATGTCGGTCTCCGAACGGCCGGTATCGACGCGACCATGCTCGTGCGCTGGAAGCACTCAAGCGACGACAGCGTGGTAGTGCCAAGCGAACCGTGGCATGACGCGGAGTACGTCGAACGAGAACGCGCGATGCGGCAACGTTGGGTGCGCGACAATCGCTCCGATGTGACCGATACGCTTTTCTCGCTCGGAAGCCCATCGGCGACGATCGCAGCGCATCCACTGCTGCGCGACGCCGACCTCATCCACCTTCACTGGGTGGCGAACTTCCTCGGTCCGACGACGTTTGCGGGTCTCGCGCGATTGGGGAAGCCGATCGTCTGGACGCAACACGACGAATGGGGCTACACCGGCGGATGTCATTATCGCGCTGGCTGCGAGCACCATCGCGATCGATGCGCGAGCTGTCCGCAACTGCGCGAAGATCCGCTCGGGCTCGTTCCGGCGTTGTTCGATGAACGATGCGCAGCGTGGAGTAGCGCGAATCTCACCGTTGTTGGACCAAGTGCGTGGATCACAGCTCGCGCGGGTGAAAGCGCGATCCTTGGACGACATCCTCGACGCACGATTCCGTATGGACTCGATACGACGAAGTTTCGCCCGGCGTCGCCGCATGAGCGCGCTGCATTCCGGGACCAGCACGACATTGCCGATGACGCCGTCGTCATCGCGTTCGGCGTCGATCGATTGGGTGAACGGCGGAAAGGATATGAACATCTCGCTGATGCACTGGAACTGATCGCTCGTCGCGTGCCCAACGCCGTCATTCTGCGGTTCGGCGACGCAACCGGGTCGCGAACGCCAACGCTGCCGACGGTTGACTTGGGCGTGATCGACAACGACGCGCGATTAGCAATCGCGTACGGGAGTGCAGACTGCTTCGTTCTGCCAACACTCGAAGACAACCTCCCGAACGGCGTGCTTGAATCGATGGCGTGCGGAACGCCAGTGATTGCATACGCGACGGGCGGCGTTCCCGAGATGATTGAGGATGGACGTACTGGATTTCTCGTTCCGACGGGCGACATCGCACTGTTGGCTGAGACCATCGTCGCAGCGACATCCGACATGAAGCACTTGCACTCGCTGGGGATTGCGGCCCGCACTCAGATTGAGAGCGAGCACACGCTTGAGCGGCAAGCATCGCGGTATGTTGGGCTTTACGCAGGGCTTCTCACGAGGCGAACGTCGGAGATCGCAGCGTGACGACGATGGCGGAAGTCACCGCGCCCGATCGGCTGCGCGATCAAGAGATACGCAACCTCCGCGCAGAGGTCGAACGTCTTCGCGCTGCGCTCGCGGAGCGCAGCGGAAGCGCAACAGTCGCGCCAAAGTCGTCCCGTGTCGGTCCCGATCCCTGCGTGCGGCATCCGCTTCGCGGAGATGAAACCGTCGTCTTCCTCGCGAATGTGATTGAGCGAGCAAACATTGCAGTTGGTGACTACACGTACTTCGCGGGAGACAAAGACGAAGCGATCGCGTTCGAGTCTTGCAACGTGCTCTTTCAAACGAGCGACACCGACGATCGCTTGGTCATAGGAAAGTTCTGCTCGATTGCGAGCGGCGTGCGGTTTCTGATGAACGGCGCGAACCATCCGGACGCGGGTTCGACGTTCCCGTTTTGGATGTTCGGCAAGGGCTGGCACGAGCGTCGAGAACCACGCCAGCGCGGACCGATCGTTGTTGGGAACGACGTGTGGATTGGACTTGAGGCACTCATCCTGCCTGGTGTCACGATCGGAGACGGCGCTGTGATCGGCGCTCGCGCCGTCGTGACGCATGATGTGCCGCCCTACGCAGTTTTTGTCGGCAATCCAGCGCGCCTGCTGCGCCAGCGGTACGACGACGCGACGATTGCCAAGTTGCTCGCGATGCGATGGTGGGACTGGTCACCCGAGCGAATCACTCGCAATCTCCGTGAGATTGTCGATGGACGCTGGGACGACGTTACGTGACTGAACGAACCTTGCCGAAAAGCGACTCAGCGAAAGGGGTACGGAACAATGCGGAGCAGCGCTTCAAAAATACTGTCGGTTGAACAGGCTGCTGCGGTCGTGAAGGCCGCGCGCGAGGCGGGTGAAACCGTCGTGCAGTGCCACGGCTGCTTCGACATTGTGCACCCCGGACACATTCGGCATTTGCGCCATGCGCGGACATTTGGTTCGCGGTTACTCGTCAGCGTCACCGGCGATGCAGTCATGGCGAAGGGTGGCGCACGACCGCTCATTCCGCAGGAGCTTCGCGCCGAGAACCTAGGTGCGCTCGACTTTGTCGACTGGGTCGCAATCAACGACGCGCCGACGGCCGCTGAATTGCTTGAGCGCATTCGGCCAGATGTGTACGTGAAGGGGAAAGAGTATGAGCGCAACGAAGACCCGCGTTTCATGCTCGAACGTAGCATCGTCGAGCGTCACGGCGGACGCGTTGTATTTACGTCCGGTGACATCGTCTTCTCGTCAACAGCGCTCATCGCGGCGATGGAAGATCGAACCGATCCATTTCAGAGTCGGGTGCGCGGATTGCTTACACGGCATGCTCTTGACGCCGTTGGAGTCGAACGAATCGTTGCAGGCTTTCGCGGGCGTCGCTTAGTCATTGTTGGTGAGACTATTGTTGACACCTATATTCTCTGCGATCGGGCCGAGGTCGCTGGCGAGTCGGCGATACTCTCGCTTCGCCCGATCGATCGTCGCAGCTTCGACGGAGGTGCTGCGATCGTTGCCCAGCATTGCGCTGCCCTTGGCGCGTCACCGATTCTCGTGACGGCATTGCCGCGGTCGCTCGACTCGGAACGCCTGCGACGAAGACTCGGTGAGCGAGGCATCGAGGTGCGCGCCATCGAGTCCGATCGACCGATCGTCGAGAAGCAACGCTTTATGGTCGGCGCGCAGAAGGTGATGAAGCTTGACCTCGGTCAGCGGCTGGAGATGGATGCGGCTCAGCGCGATCAGCTGAGGGAGTTGGCCGTATCAGCGGCGTCGGGTTGCGATGCAGCAATCGTCGCTGACTTCGGCCTCGGCCTCTTTGCTCCCGCTGCGCTCGGACCACTGTGTGAAGCGCTGCGACCGCGCGTTCGCATCATGTCGGGTGATGTGAGCGGGCGGCGCGCGAGTCTATTGGCGATGGCGCAGATGGATCTCTTATGCCCAAGTGAATCAGAGCTTCGTGAGGCGCTCCAGCTTCCCGACGATGGCCTTGCTGCGGCGACGTGGTCGCTGCTTGATCTGACGCGCTCCCGCGCCGCGATCGTGACGCTCGGATCAGACGGACTCATCGCGTTTGATCGCCCAGCGGGCGAGCATGACGGGCAACGCTACACCGAGCGCGTCGCGGGCGAGCACGTGCCGAGCTTTGCGCCGTTCGCGGTCGATCAACTTGGATGCGGTGATGCGCTGTTAGCTGCGGCGACGATGACGCTGGTAGCTGGTGGCTCGATCGCTCAGGCAGCGATCGTCGGCAACGTAGCAGCAGCGGCCGAGGCGCAGCGGCTCGGCAACCTTCCGATCGACGCAGCGGAGATCCGCCGCGGCTTCGCGCGGCTCTCTGCGTCGCAACTCGCGTATGGTCTGTCCCCGTCGACAACGCTCTCGGGCGCCGCGGCGGTGTGAGTAGGAGTGGAGTCTGTCATGTTGAGCTTCGTCCTTCCCACTCACAATCGTCCCGTCGAGCTTGCCCGAACGCTCGCGCGGCTTGGAGCCCTCGACGGCGCGATTGATGCCGAAGTCATCGTCGTTGATAACGCTTCGGTGGAGCCGGTGTCGATTCCCTGTCGACTAGCGAACGGATGGCGGGCGCTGACGTTGTTGAAGCGAACGAATGTCGGCGCGGCGGCGCGGAACGACGGTGTGCGACTCGCGAGCGGTCGTTGGGTGATCATGCTCGACGACGACTCACATCCGCTCGATCTTGGTTTCATTGACGCGATCAAAGAAGCTGCGCCCGACGTCGCCGCAATCGGCGCGGAGATTCTCCTTCCCGGCGGCAAGCATGAATCAGGTGGTTTGCCTGAAGTCATCGTCGGTTGCGGTGCGGCAATTCGTCGTGATGTGTTTCTCGAAGTCGGTGGCTATGACCCAGCATTTCACTTCTACGCCGAGGAGTACGACCTTTGCGCGAAGCTCATTCGCGCCGGACATCGCGTCATTGTCGACGCTCGCTTTCGAGTCTTGCACGAGAAGACGCCGACGGGACGTGACATGAACATCGTGTTAGCCCGACTTATGCGCAACAACGGGTGGGTGGTCGCGCGGTACGCGCCTACGAGCGGGCGTGAAGCAGCGCTGAGCGAAGTAATCGCGCGCTACGCCGTAATTGCGAAGAAAGAACGGGCGCTCGCAGGCTATGAGGCGGGGCTCGCTGAGCTCGACGCCACGATCGCAGCACAGCCGCGCACGCCGATGTCTCTCGGACAATGGGAGCGATTCACTGGTTGCACGGCCGCGCGGTTCGCGCTCGAAGCGGCGCGAGATCGAATCGAATCGCGCCGCGTCTCAGTCGTGGCCTCGGGGAAAGGTGCCGCGATTGTCGAGAGTCTGGTGGTTCAGCTCGGCGGCACCTTGGTCGACGGCGCCGATGCGGAATCTCTCGTCATCGGCACGCTGTCACCCGGACCGCTGCTTGATGCGATGGATGCCTGGACGACCGACGCGCGTCCAGTCATCGCGCCTTGGGATGTGCGTCCGACGCTGATGCGGCGGGCGGGCTAATAGGTGGCGAGGTTCTTCTTCGGGACGGGGAACACGAAGCGGTCGACGTCGCGCCTGAAGGCGCGCTACCGGGTGGCGCGATCGGCGAGGGCCAACAGGATGCCGGTGACCCCCTTCACCGCGACATCTAACGCCATCGTCGGTCGGGTCTTTTCGCCGCTGGACGCCTGCTCGGGAAGCTGCGGTAGATGAATGAAGCCGGTCGGGACGGTCGGGCCGCGCGTCACCGTGGCATGGAGCGCGGCGTACATGACCTCGTTGCAGAGGAAGCTTCCTGCACTGAGGGAGAGTTCAGCCGGGACGCCAGCCGCGCGGCAGGCAGCGACGAGTCGTCGTACTGGGAGCGTGCTGAAGTACGCCGCCGGTCCTCCGCGGACGACCGGACTGTCACGGACTTGGACGCCAGCGTTGTCGGGGATTCGGTAGTCGCGAAGATTGATCGCGACCCGTTCAAGCACGATGCCGCTCGCGAGACCTGATTCACCTAAGAGGACCACCGCGTCGGGCAGCGTGCGCCGCATCGCGGCAAGGAGCCGCTTGATTGCGTCGAATCCGACGACGGGCAAGACTACCGGAAAGATCGCAATGCCGGACGGCGGTGCCGCGCGCAGTCTGTCTAAGACCTCACAGGAGGGGTTGATACGACTCCCTGCGAAGGGTTCGAACCCGCTTAGGAGCACACGGAGCGAGGTCGTCGTGTTTTCTTTCGTCGTCTTACGGGGCATTCCTGCACACTCTAGGTTGAGGCGTACGAACTGCGAGTTGGGGCCGATTTGACTCCATGCGTCGCGTCGCGTCAAATTGACTCATGGAGTCGTCGCTGGTTTCCGTTGCCGTCGTTGTCGTTCAGTACCGGCTCATCGGCGATCGGCTCTCCGTATGGATCGAATCTGGTTCGGCTGGCACGTCGCACCTTCCCATGCGCGGGCTGCGCTCGAACGAGGATGAACTGGTTGCCGTTCGGGCGCTCATCGATGCGATGCCTTTCGCGCGTGATGTGCTGCGTCGGGCGAGCTTTGGAGTCTTCAGTGATCCAGCGCGGCATCCGGGCCAGCGTGAGATCGCCCTAGGGTCTTGGTCAATCGTGCGCGCTGCGAACCCGCACAGCACGGAGCCAACCATCCCGGCGGCGGGCAGCGGCGCAACCGGCGGTGGCGGCTGGTATCCGCTCGAAGAGTTGCCTGCGCTCGTCGATGACCACGCCGTGATCGTCAAAGCTGCTCGGCGTGCTCTGTCGAACGAAATCGTCAACGACCCGGTGACGCGACGCCTGCTGCCGCGGCACCTCCTTCGGACCAGGTGCGACGACTTCGGATCGAGCGATGCGGCGAGTCGGTCGCCGCCGCTGTTCGGACTGCTGCCCGATCCGTTCCCGCTCAGCGCGATTCGTCTCTTCTACGAACGGCTCCTCGGCGCGTCGATCGACCGCGGAAACTTCCGCCGCAAACTCGTCGAGCTTCGGCCGACCGGGATACTCCAAGAGCTTCCGATCTTCCAGCGTGGCGTTCGCCACCGCGCAGCGCAGCTCTTTACCTTTGATCAACGAGCGTGGGAGCGGTGGGCGGGGAGCGATGACGCCGCTGGATCCGGAACCACCGATGGCGGAGGTCGCGAATGATCGGTCCACTGTGCAGACCTTACCCCGTTCCGGTCGAGGAAGAACAGCAATGACGCGCGAGGAGCATTACACCCTCGCCCACGCGAAAGCCCGCGGAATCTTCTGTCTCGAAACCGACTGGACCGGCTTCGCTAAGTCGCCGTCGGTCTTCTCGTTACTAGGGCTCTTGCGTTCGTCGCCGCTGAAGATCCCTTCGATCCACCGGCATGTCGCGACACAGGACAGCTTCCTCCACTACCTCGAAAAGTGGACGCAGCGCCAGCACGGTGAATACCCGATCCTCTACCTCGCGCTCCACGGCATTGAGGGCGAGATCCAGTTCGGCGACCTGCGCGTGCGGGGCAATCACGTGACACTCGACGAGCTCGAAGAAGTGCTCCGTGGCCGATGCAAGGGGCGCGTGTTCCACTTCTCGTCGTGTCGCACCTTGGTTGTGCACGAGGCGCGTATGCAGAAGTTCCTCAAGGCGACGGGAGCGATCGCGATCAGCGGATACGGACGCGACATCGACTGGATGCGCTCGGCCGTACTCGACCTCGCGCTGCTTGGCATGATGCAACAAAACGCGTTCACCACCGGCGGACTGCGCGCGGTGCGCGAGAGGCTCCTGCGGCGATATGGCAATGAAGCACGAGCGCTGCGGTTCCGCATGGTCATGCGTGCAGGCCGCTGACAGACTCGTTGCGATCAACACGATCATTGGAATCCAAAGATGAGTCGCCTTGTTCTCGCGTCAGTCGGAATCCTTCTGGCCTCTTTGTCGCTCTGGCTCGGTCTCTCGGCGTCCGGCACGGCGACGGAAACGCCGAGTGCCGCTGCGCCGCCACCGCCCCGCGTCCTCGTCTTCTCGAAGACCACTGGATTTCGACATGAGTCGATTCCCGAAGGTATTGCGGCGATTCGCGAACTGGGAAAGGAGTCGGGCAAAGACGGCGCGACGGTGCTTTTCGAGGTGGATGCGACGGAAGATGCCTCGACGTTTACCGACGAGAATCTCAAGCGCTACCGCGCGGTCGTGTGGTTGTCGACGACGGGCGAGGTGCTGGACGAGAAACAGCAAGCTGCGTTTGAGCGGTTTATTCGCGCTGGCAACGGCTACGTTGGGGTGCACTCAGCGTCAGATACCGAGTACGAATGGCCGTGGTACGCAAAGTTAGTCGGCGCGTACTTCAAAGGCCATCCTGACATTCAGCAAGCGATAGTGCATGTCGAAGACCGTGAACATGTTTCTACGTCGATGTTGCCCGAACGCTGGGAACGTACCGACGAGTGGTATGCGTTTCGCGACAATCCACGGGCAAACGTGAAGGTTCTCGCAGCGCTTGATGAGTCGAGTTACAAGCCCGGTGCTTTCGCGATGGGTGACCACCCGATCGCGTGGTATCACGAATACGACGGCGGCCGGGCGTGGTACACGGCACTTGGACACACGAAGGAGTCGTACTCAGAGCCGCTCTTTCGGCAGCACTTGCTTGGCGGAATCATGTGGGCAGCAAAGTTGCAGCGAAGCGAGGCAGCGCGCGCCGTGCCAACTCCGCCAGTATCGGCGTCTTCTCCCGCGTCGCCGCCGAAGCCGCCGTCCGACCACCGATGAATGACCGAGTCCAAAAACCAACAACGGGTCGTCCCTCCGGCGACCCGTCATTGGCGTCCATCTGTCAGCATGAGGATCGGTTGCTTTTGTGACCGGTTCCACGATGAGAACCGCGAGCGACCCTCAGATGCGCGCGGCAAGGTCGCACAATCGCGATCGCCTGCGTGGAGCGCGCAGGTTGACGTTTCGAATGACTGAGAATCACACGTACCATCGCGACGTGATCAGGTCGATCGCGACGCTCCGCTCAACGCGCCCCGTACGCGTCGAGCGAAGCGGCACAATGACGAGGTCGTCCTCGACGGTGATGTCGCGCGGGCGGATCGTGCAGCCCGCGCTGTCGAGGCCGAGAAGTTCGCGAATGACTGTGTCGGCTGGGCGTTCGAGAATGGCATCCATCGCGATCATGGATCTCAGCGCAGATGCGATTGCGTCGCCAGCGAAACGACGGGCGCGGTGAACGTCACGAAACTGACCCCACACCGCGCGGCGCGGCGAGCACTGGAGGATCGCTTCCGCGCGAAGCTCTGCGTCGAGCGGCGCCGAGCCGCTGACCACGGCGCGTTCGAGCGCGAGTGCGTCCGAGATGTCAACTGGGCCGCCGATCGCTGCGACGGTCATGCGACGGTGGGGGAGGCGACCGAGCTCAAGGAGCTGGGCGAAATCAACGACCAGACTGCGTGAGAGTCCACCCTCGTCGAATCGCTGCCGCAGCGCCAGCGACATGTGCTCGCCACGCCCGCAAAACGTGCGGAGTGCGTCGATGACGACGAAGGTCTGTCCGCTCAGAGGAAATGCGGCGAGCGATCGGAGCGCCGCTTCGTTCGGTAGGGGATGAAGCTCAAGCGTCGGAAATCCGTCGATCGCGTCACTGGGATCGTGCAGGAATCGCACGCAGAACGGCGGCCGTAGGGTGACGTTGACCTTGGATGATGCTGCTGACTCGCGCGTGCCGAAGTGACGGCGACGCTCCATGACGATCTCCTCAAACGATCCCTCAGTGGCGGACTGACCGCGTTCATCGGTCGGTTGCGCGGTTGGATTGAGCACGCATCGCTCGAGCGAGCAGTGATTCAGCAACATCATTCGAACATGGCTCGTCTCGCTGCCGTCGTACGATGCCGCGATGCCGTTTGACGCGCTTGGCCTTCATCCCGTTGTTCGCCGCGGACTCGACGCACTCGGATTCACCGAGCCGACGCCAATTCAGGCTGCTCTCGTGCCGCCCGCGATCGACGGGAAGGACGTGATCGGACTCGCGCCCACCGGTACCGGGAAGACGCTGGCGTACGTCCTTCCGATCGCACATCGGCTGCTCTCGGACCCGCCGCCGATTCTGAAGGGACCGCGGAAGCGCGGTGGCGGAAAGTCCGCGAAGCGTGTGGATCCACGCACACGCCTTCGAGCACTCGTCTTGTGCCCGACCCGCGAGTTGGCACAGCAGGTTGCGAAAGATGCGAACGCACTCACGCGCGGATCGCTCCTGCGTGTCGGCGCGGTGTGGGGAAAGTCTCCGTTGGCGCCGCAGCGTGAAATGATTGAAGACGGAATCGACTTCCTCGCAGGCACGCCTGGTCGTGTGCGGGAACTGCTCGATGCCGACGCGCTGTCGCTCGCGCAGGTGCGGCACGTTGTGGTCGACGAATCCGACCGCATGCTTGATCTCGGATTCTTGCCTCAAGTGGAGGGTGTACTTGACCGCATGCCACCCGACCGGCAGATGCTCTTCTTGAGCGCGACCTTTCCACCCATCGTTGAAGAACTCATGGCGAAATTCTCAAGTTCGCCGGTGCGGATCGAAACGGGACGTCATACGCGACCCGCGGCGCACGTCGGTCAGACGCTGTACGAAGTCGACGACGGATTCAAGACCGCGCTGACGCTGGCGCTGATCGTCGGCGCGAAGCGGCGCGGCGTTCTCGTGTTCGTGCGAACGCGCCGTCGGGCGGGTTGGGTCGCCCAAGCGTTGCGCAACCACGGGGTGACAACCGGACTGTTGCACGGCGATCGTTCCCAAACACAGCGCGAGCTCGCGCTGTCAGAGTTCGCCGCAGGGCGCACGGCTGTGTTAGTGGCGACGGACATCGCAGCGCGCGGACTGCATATTCCCGCGATCAGGACCGTCATCAACTACGACGTGCCGCTCATGCCCGAGGAGTACGTCCACCGCGTCGGACGCGCGGGGCATGGCGGCGGATTCGGCGAGAGCTTCTCGCTCGTCGCAACCGAGGCGGAAGAGCGCTCGCGCTGGCAACGGATCGCGCGGATTGCCGACGTCTTGTTAGTCCCAGTACCGGTACCCGATCTTCGCACGTGGATGCGCCCCGAGGAGCGCGAACGGTTCGAGCGATCACTGGTGCGGCACGTTCGCGAGACCCGGGCTAAGGGCGATCAAGCGAAGCGCAAAGAGATCGATGCGACCGAGGTCGAGGCTCGCGAGAAGAAGAAGCAGCGCTCGAATGAGCGTCCGAAGTCAACGAAGCGGGCCGGGAAAGCAGTGCGGCCAGGCCGCGGCGGCGGCGGAGCGAAGCGCGTGGATCCACGAGACAAGCCGGGTGCGGGTGTGCGCAAGTTGGGGTGAGATAAGCGGCCGCGATCGCTGAAACGAAACCTGCGCCATCATGCTCTTGCTCGCTACCAAAGCACTTTCGCCACTAGCATGCATCGCGGAGACCACGCCATGTTGACTCGTCGCGCCCTCATTCAAACTGCGGCTGCAAGCGTCGGTTCGCTCGCTGTCGGACCGCTCGTTTCCTACGCCGCCTCGCCTGCACCGCGCCGCGCCCCGTTTCGCGGCAAGCTTTCGAAGCTCCAGATCTTGCAGATCGGTGTCGGCGGAACGATCGCGCCCGCCGATCGCGCCCAGCTCGAAGGGCATCCTGACGTGGTGTTCACCGGCCTCTGCGACGTCGACGCCGACGCGCTTGCCGAAGTCGCGAAGGATCGACCGCATGCATTCACGTGTCGCGACTTTCGCGAAGCGTTCGACAAGCATCTTGACAAGTTCGACGCAGTCGTCGTCTGCACTCCGGATCACAATCACGCGCTCGTTGACCTCACTGCGCTGAAGGCGGGCAAACACGTCTACGGCCAGAAGCCGCTCGTGCAGCAACTGTCGGAAGTTGTCGCGATCGAGAATGCGTTGAAGGCTCGTCCGGCCTTGGTCACGCAGGTCGGCAATCAGCGAATGGGACCGCCCGGGAGGCAGCATGCGGTCGACATCTTGCGCCGCGGCCTGCTCGGTAAGGCGATCGAAGCCCATGTCTGGGTGAGTGGCCCGCCCGATCAGGGAGACGGTTACTTCTATTACGGCGGACTGAAGGAGCCCTCACCGCCGCCAGCGAACCTCGACTGGAATCTTTGGCTCGGTGCCGCCGCTGACGCCCCGTTCCGAGAAGGGCTCGCGCCGGTCCGCTGGCGATCGTCGTGGGACTACGGCACCGGACAACTTGGCGACTGGTGCACGCATTTGTTCGACGTTCTCTACTTCGCTTACGACCTGCCATCGCCGATCGCGGTACTCGCGCAAACGCGGACGCCGAGCGATTTCTACCACGCTCAGCATGTCTCCTCGACGCTGACCTATCCCGGCGCTCGCGGTGCCGATGCGGCGCGCTTCGCGCGGCCTGAGTTCGTCGTTCACTATCGCGACAAGGCCCAGGTGCCGTCGCGTGCCGCGGTCGGACTTCCGCCGGGCGAGTTCGGTTCCCTTGGCACACTCGTGGTCTGCGAAGAAGGCGTGCTCTCTGTGCAGCCCGAGGGAGAGATCGAGGTCTGGCGCGGTGGTCGGCCCGTCGACTGGAAGACGATCCCCGGCCAAGGCGAGATCGTCGCGCGGAACCACTGGCACTCATGGGTCGACCGAATCCTCGGTAAGTCTGATGTGTTAGTCCAAACGCCCTTCTCTGTTGGCGCGCGGATAGCTGAGGCCGGGCTCTTGTGCTCGAAGGCCGCCCGCTATCCGGGCACCGAGCTGCGCTGGAACAAGGCGACGCTCGCCTTCACGAATCACGAAGAGGCGACGAAGACGATCGTTCGGCGCGAATATCGCAGCGGGTTCGAGCTGCCGGAAGTTCTGCCGGTGACCTGAGAGATGCGGCGCGATGACCACGCAGGTTTTCCTCGATTACGTTCCGCAGCCCCACGCTCCGAGCAGAACACTCAAATCGATCGCATCGACGTCGCCGCTTCCGTCGAGGTCGGCAGCGCAGCCTGCGCACGGTCCCCACGCTCCGAGGAGTACCGCGAGGTCGTTCGCGAGCACCGTGCCGTCTCCGTCGAGATCAGCCAGGCACGCACCTGGCACGCTTGACGGATCGGCAGGATTGCTGCCTGCGTCAATTTCATCACGGTCGAAGTAGCCGTCCTCGTCGCGATCGAGGCCGATGCGAATACCCGTTCCGGCGGGAACTAACGTATAGGTGATCTCGCTGCTTAACGCTGCAAGCGCGCGGAGCTGCGCCGACGTCAACGTTTCGGCGAGGCGATCAGATTGCCAGTTACCGCCACCGAGCGAACGCCAACCGCGGGCGATTCCGCCGACGCGACCCTTCGCGACGAGTTGCACCGCACCACCATTCGCGATCGTTTGCATCTGGTCGAGCAGCGCGATCTGCGCCGCAGTCGCCGTTGAAAGGCTTACGAGCGTTGATTGCACGCCGACACCTGCGTGCGTGTCGGTCGCGAAGCTGAACATGAACGCTTCGAGATCCTTCTTTTGCTGCTGGCCAGCGGCACCGGGGGCGAAGTTGAAGACCGGCGTCGTCAGGAACTCAAGGAGGTTCGCAACCGATCCGTCGTGCACGAAGCCGAAGCCGCGCGTGGCCGTTGACGAGGTTTTCGAGAACCCCATCTTCTCGTACATGTTGCGCAGTTGAGGGATCTTCATGCTCTGCGTCTGCTGAAGCAGGTTGCCCGAGGTGAGCTGTCCATTCGTTCCATCGGGGACCGCATGACAGGTGTTGCAACGGAGGATGCCACCGTCGAACGGCGTGTTAAGGAAGAGCGTTTGTCCGTTCGCGGGATTACCGCTTCCTGGCAGCGACGTTTTCAGCGAGTTGTCGAGGTTGCGATTGGGGTTCGGTCCCACTTTCAGGGTGGCAATGAATGCTTCAAACGCATCCATCTCGTCGGGGGTGAGCTGCGCGTCATCGCCGAGCAGCGACACGAATGCTGGATTGAATTGATCGAGTCCGCTGCGATCGCCGCGCCAGTGAAGCGGCTCGGTACCCGTGATTCCAATGAGCGACTGCGTCGTCATCGGCCCCTTCATCGGATGCCAGTCTTCGCAGCCACCCGCCAGACCAAAGTTGCACACCTCTTCGAACGGCTTCACCGCTCCGGCGGGATCGCCCAAGTCCCAAGCAAGCTGATCCATACGAGCATCAACGTGGCAACTGGCGCACGATGCCTGGCCGAGTCCGGAGGTGCGATGCGTGTCGTAGAGGAACGGACGGCCTGCGCGAATCGTTGCCGGGGTGGGATCGAAGAAGGGAATGCGCTGGCTCTCCGTATTCGTGTTGACATTGATGACGGAGATCGACGCATCGAAGCGATCGAGGACGTAGAGCGTGTTCGTCGCATCGTTCAGCGCGAGTCCGGTTGGACCAGCTCCGACAGGTACGCGAGCGAGCGGTGTACCCAATGGATCAATGACGACGACGTTGTTAGAACCCATGCCCGCTACATAGCCCGTCGATCCAATGCTGTTCCACACGATCTGCCGCGGATCTCCGAGTGAAAGATCGCGCGACGCCTGCGGCAGCGTCGGCGTCGAATACGTGAGATGCGGATTGAGATCGACGATCGTTGTTACGGCCGGAGTCGTCGGTTGGAAGCGAGCCAGCATGGTGCGCACAAACGTGCCATTCACGTTTGGCTCGAAACGCACTTGATTCGTCGCTTCGGTGCCGACCACGCTGATCTGTCCCAAGGGTCCGACAGCGAGCGCCATCGGGAGATTCATCAATCCGTTCGCATAGCTGATTGCGAGCGTCTGCGCGTCGATGATCGCGACGTCGTTGTCGGCGAGATTCCAATTGACTGAGCCGGACCAGTCGCCGTTGTTGTCGTCGCGCCACTTTCCGGCGGCGTCCTTCTTCAGAATGAGGCCGACGGAGGGAGGCGTCGGCAAGCCAGCGCCGACTGGTGGATTGAACGCTGTGCCGGCGTTCGGCGGCGGATTCGGATCGCCGGGATAGGGATTCGCGGCGCTTGAGACCGTCGCTTGCGAGAGGATCGTGGTGCGATTACCGCTCTCGAAGATCGCCGCATAGACCCGCGTTCCGTCAGTCGCCAAGGCTCGCGGATCTTCGCCAGCAATCGCGAGCGTCGTTGGCGGAAGCGCGAGGTTCGATGGATCGAAGACCTTGACTTGATTCAACTGCGAAATGGTGACGAATGCCCGTTGCGGCGTGCCCGCGAAGACGACATCGCAGGGTTCGTCGCCGACGGTGAGCGTCGCGGTGACGGCGCCGCTCGTGAGATTGACGATGCTGACGGAATCCGAAACGTGATTAGCGACCCACGCTTCGTCGTTGCTGCGAGCTCGCACGCTGACAGGATCGAGACCGACGGGAATCGATGTGCTGAGAACGGGCGTGACGCCGGTGACATCGAACACTTCAAGCCGATTGTCGGCAGTGTTGACGGCAAGTAGCCGTGTGTGGTCGGGTGTGAGATCGAGCGGGTGGACGTGCGGCGATTCCCAGTTGACGAAGCTGTTCGCATCGGCAACGCCGCCTTGCTGACGATCGGCGCTCAGCGGGGCGTTCTTCTGAAGCGTGTCCGCGATGAGCTGAAGGATCTCGAGCCGCGAACGATCGTCGCTGCTGCCAGGGCGCACGGCGCGCGAGGTATCGGCGAGTGCGACGGTCGCTATCGCTGCGAGCGCAGTCGTGCCGACGCTGATCCGAGCAAGAAAACGAGCAGACGTTAGGTCGATGCGAGCCATGGTCCCACTCCAGAAGTCGATGCGCGAGAACAACGCGGTCGTCGTCTCAGTCGCGATCGTACCTATCAGGAGTGGTCGGCCGTCTCGGGTCTCTTGATGACGAAGTCTCAGCCGCCGACCACGTAGTAATCCTTCAGCAAGTCGTACAGCCCCGGGCGCAGCGAGCGCAGCGCAAAGGGTCGTTCGAAGTACGCCTCGGTGGAGACAGCGAAAAACTCGCCCGGATTCGTTGCGGCGTACGCGTCGAGTGGGGTAGGGATACCTTCGTCGAGCGACTTGTGGAGGTCGCTGTACTCAGCAGTCATCGTGTCGACCCAGCGGCCCAGCGGAATGGATGTCGGCATCGGAGGCGTGCCATCGACCATGCCGTCGAGCATGTCGAGGCGGTGCGCGAACTCGTGGAGCACGAGGTTGCGCCCCATCGGTTGCGTCGCGTGACGCAGCGTGTCAGCCCACGACAGAACTACCGGCCCGTTGAAGTGTGCTTCGCCTAATCGACTCATGCCAGCGGTCACCACGCCGTTGGCGTTCCGCGCCGTGGGCGCGACGTAGCCTGTTGGGTAGAGCAAAACGCTCGAAACGTCTTCGTACAGTGTTTGTCGCGTGTCGCAGACGAGGAGGCAGGCGAGGGCTGAAACGACGGCCTTCATGCCGTCGCCGACCTTGAGTCCGCCGCAGCCTTCCCAATGTGTCTCCGCCGCAAAGATCTTGGCATCGCTCTCGACGCGCTCGCGTCGATCCGGGGTGAGCGTGCGGAGGTGTCGAACCGCACTCAGTCCGAGTCGCCATTCAGGACTCGTGTCGCGCCGAACAACTCGTTTGCGACGCAGACGGCGAAGAATTCCCATTGGGGTCGTCTCACTCTCTCGGAGTTCGTACTCGGACCGTCCTCGTGCCGTCACAACTGCTGCACGCATTCGAGGAGGGCGGCCCCAAGGCAACATGCGCGCCACGGCGGGCAAAGCCGCCTGCGATGACCGTCAACCCGGTTCGTGAACTCGTTGGGGTGATCGGTACGATCCGTTTCTCATGTCAACGTGGCTGTCTCGAGTCCTCACATCCGCTATTGGCAGCATCGCCGTTGGCGGCGTCGTATCCGTTGGTGTTGCCGCTTGGTGTCTTGCGCGGGTTGAAGACGGAACGGCTCCAAGTACCGGCGCGCTGCACGTCCGAGAAGGCCGATTCTGGGAAGTGGCGACCGACGAGGCGCTCGGCCTCCGCTGGGTCAACATCGAGCGGCTTCAAACACCGTCGTCGAATCCGTCTCTCGAGGTTCTTGGGATTCCAAACTGGGCGGAGCCGCGCGGCAGGGGTCCGGTGGGGGAATGGCGGGTCGGCACCTTGGCGGTTGGATGGCCGTGGCTGATGATCGCGCGGCAGTGGAGCGAAGTCGACCCGGACCTTCTCTTCGTCCCGCACGTTGAAGTCGACGACGACGGATTCACGATTGCGAAAATGGCCACCAACTTCATGCGTCGGTCGCGAAGCGCGGTCGACGGGGGGACGTACAGCCTGCTCTTCGGCGGCATCGCAGCAAACATCGCGCTCTTCGGTGGCGTGACGTTTCTTGTCTTTCTGCGCCGCGTCTTCACTCCGCGGGCAAGCGCGGCAAGACAACCTGAATGAGGACGAACAGGCCCACCGCGATTCCCGCGACGCCAAGGACGATCTGAACCGACATGGAAGCGACCTGGCGCCAGTAGTCGCCGAGCGACGGCACCCGCACCGCTTTCCACGCCATCGAGACGCCAATCGCGAGCGGCACGATCAGCAGCCACCAAAATCGGTGTGCCAACGGTAGTGGCTCAACGAACGGGATGTGCGCGAGGATCGTTGAAGTCGCGAGGGCTGCGGTCGTCATGCGGTACGCCCTCCGCCGTCACTCGATCGTCGGCCGCTCAGAGAGTTCATCGCGGGGCTCAGTGGCTCGCGCACGATCGCGTCGAGAATGACGACCAGATTCATCAGGCCTGCGAGGAAGACGAGGAGCGTTCCGAATTCGTTCGGATGCGCGAGTCCTTTGAAGGTCGAAACGCGAGGAGGCGGCGGAGTTCCGGGTGGAAGTCTGCCCGACTGAATTGGCGGATCAAGGAGCTTGCCGACTCGGCCACTCTTGATGAGGGCGTCGTTGGCGAAGGATGCACCAATCACGAGTGGACCCGCGCACGCTTGGCCGACGAACCAGAGCCGGTCTTCGTCACGGTCGACGCAATCGAGCCCACCTACCAGAAGCCCGGTAAGGAGCAGGATCATGACCCCGGCCATCGCGAAAAAGCCGCGCCGCCTCTCGCCCAGCATGATGTGCCCGAGTCCAGGCAGCACCCAGCCCGCCAGAGCGGCGCCGAGGTTGATTCGTTGATCGTCGGAAGGTCCGGAAGCCATCGGGACGGAATAGCCGACACGGTTGCGCTGGGTCTCGATCGATCCGGCGTGTCCGCTGCAAAGCCGGAGCACAGGCCAGCCGATGCACTCATTACTGAAAGTGCTGGGGCGGAGTGTAGCGGCTGGCCGAAGCCACGCGGTGCACGTGCGGACAACGACGTGCATCACACCAACGACGGCTCAGGAGCGACTAGAACATGGCCATCGAACCAAGCGATCCGCAACTCAAGCTCAACCTCAACCCGAGCGTGAATGAGATCGATTCACGGAGCGGGTCTGTCGTTGAGCGGCGAAGCGGACTCGACCAGCGCATGCTCAGCGGCGATACATCGACGAATCTCGAACGTCGTCGTGGCCCGGGTCGACGGCGAACGGACTACGTCAAGAGCGCCGAGGAAGGCGAGATGAACCAGGAGCAGTTCCTCTTCATTGCGGCGATCGACGCATTCAAGCGGGTGAACGGAAAGACATTTCCAACCTGGACCGATGTCCTCGAGATCATGCGAAAGCTCGGCTACCGGAAGACGATGGCGAGTGAGTTGAACCTCGGCTCACGGGCGCAGGACTGGACTGAGAAGCCCAACGCGCAAAGCGGGGTCTGGAAGGAAGCGGTGGACGAAGACCCCGGCTTCCGGAAGGCCGGATGACAGTCGCGCGGCTTGAACGCGCCCCCGTGGCTCGTTCCGGCAACGACCGACCGCAACACGGATCACTAGCGGAGAGGAGAGCACCCCCGGCGCCGAGCGTCGGGGGTGCTTCGCTTCCGTTCAGGCGTCCGCCTCTTTTTTTTCGTCCCTACTTTTTGTAGTGGTCGGCGTTGATAGCGATGTACTTCTCCCACTCGGCGGGCAGATCCTCCTGCGGGAAGATCGCCTGCACTGGGCACTCGTCAACGCAAAGACCGCAGTCGATGCATGTGTCGGGATCGATGAAGAGCTGCAATGCGACGGTGTGATCGCTGTCGCTCTTCGTTGGATGAATGCAATCGACGGGACACACCTCGACGCATGCGCTGTCCTTCGTACCGATGCAGGGTTCCGCAATGATGTGTGCCATGGGTCACCCATTCTAAAGACGCGCGGCCCAACGACAATAGGTGTTGCGAGTGCAAGCGACATGAATTTCGTGCGGGCGGGATAACCCGCGAATTCCGGCGGGAAAACGGGTAAAGACAGTGGGTAAAAAAACACCGGAGACCGCCTCTCGGCGATCTCCGGTCGTGTTCCTATGGACTGTCGAGGCTTTGCACGAACGTCGGAGTCAGTGCAGGTCTCGGAGTCCGCGGCCCTTGTTAGGCCTTCTTCGTCATTCGGCGAGTTCCGGCCTTCTTAGAGGCCTTCTTCTTCTTCGCCGACTTCTTCGCAGCCTTCTTAGCGGCTTTCTTCTTCGCAGCCATGGGTGGCTCCCTTGTAGTTACGCTCTTGGTGTCGGAGTTGAGCGGAGTGCTGGCGTAACAAAGCGCTTCGCTTTGCAAGTTGTACACCTATCGGCCGTGGAAGAAAAGCCTCTTGACAGAAAAGATTCAAGGGGATCGATTTCGTGGTCGGTCGCGCGGCGCATCGGAGCGCATGCAAGCGACCCACTCAAACTCATTCGAAGACGAGAACGACCAGTGACAACGAGCGCGGTTTCGATCGTGATCAACGGATCTCAGGGGCGCATGGGTGCTCGTATCGCAGCGTGCGCGACCGATGATCCATCGGTCATGATCGCCGCGCTCTTCGACCGGGGTGACGTCGCACCGCTGTTGCGGCAACCTTTGATGCCACCGTCGCTTGCGAACGTCGGTGCGATCATCGATTTCTCTTCGGACGAAGGCGCGCGAGACGCTGTCGCGCTGGCGCGGCGACTTTCATCGGGCCTGCTCGTCGGTACGACCGCGCTGTCGAAGGAGTCGATCGCAGCGATCGACTCTGCGGCTCGTGAGATCCCTGTGATGGTCTGTTCGAACACGTCGTTGGGTGTCGCTGTCGCGCGGCGATTGGCGGCGGAAGCTGCGCGACTTCTTGGTGCTGTCTACGACGTCGACATCATTGAGACGCACCACACGAAGAAGCTCGACGCGCCTTCCGGCACCGCGCTCGCCCTCGCGGCGAGTGTGCGCGAAGGTGGTGGATCCATCGCGGCCGATCGCGTGCATGCGATCCGCGCTGGCGACGTCATTGGAGATCACGTTGTGCAGTTCGCTGGAATCGGCGAAGTCCTGCGGATTCAGCACACTGCGACGACACGCGATCTCTTCGCCCGCGGTGCGATTCGTGCTGCAAAATGGCTGTGTGGGAAGCCTTCTGGGCGCTACCGCATTGAAGACACGTTCCCGACTTAATGGTCGTCGTCGGCGCTCGTGAACATCTCAAGATTGCTGATCGAGGTGCCGTTCACTTGGTTGTAGAGCGCGAGCGCATCGGCGTCGGTGAGCGTTCGCGGGACGCGTGCTCTCACGATTCCGAGGGCGGGGTTGTACCAGAACATCGCGCCTTGACCGCCGCGCACCGTCGGATCGCGCGGGTGCCGGAGTTCGCGTTCGTTGTCTGCTGCGACTTCGACCCAGTGGCGGTCTTGCCCGACGAGTTGATTGGCCGGTCGCTCGCCCTCGAACCACGCGGGTGAGATGGACTGTGGGAACGCGCGCTCTTCCGGCGGCCCGGACTCAAGGGCCACACGAACGTCGAGCTGCGCTTGGATCATCCGGACCGCGTCGTAGGTCACGGCGATCGCGGCGATCCGCTCGGATTCGCGCTCACGTCCATCGACAACGATCGCGATTGCCACAGCGATTGCGGTCGCGCCGAGCACGTTCAGCACCATGCGGCGAGTCGAGATTCGATCGCGTTGCCTAAGCCACAAATCACGGCCCATGGCCACTCCTCAACCGCCTCCAGCGCTGCTCATTTCATCCCGCGACTCCACCGAGTCGTTCCGCGCCTCATCGACCGCCTCGCTGGTCGAGTTGCATCCGAGTTAGGGCCGACACGATCCCAAGCGCCGCGCGATCCGCGCCACCAGCACGATCCGCGTACATTCTCAGCATGTCCGGACCAACGATGGCAGCAGACGAGATTCGCACCTACCAGCTCGCGTGCGGTATGCCGCTCATTGTCGAGCGGGCCGAAAACGTTCGTTCCGCGGCGGTTTCTTGGATGGTCCCAGTTGGCAATGCTGGCGATCCCGAAGGGCCGCTCGGGGATGGTCAATCGGTCCTGCTGTCGGAGCTCGTGTTGCGCGGCGCTGGTGGGTTGACGAGCCGCGCGCTCAGCGAAGCGCTCGACCGACTCGGCGTGCAGCGCGGCGTCTCGTCCGGCAGTGCCCACATGCATCTTTCTGCGGTACTTCTCGGTGATCGCATGCTTGAGGCGCTACCGCTCCTCGTGTCGATCATTCGTGAGCCTGCCCTGCCAGAAGAGCATCTCGACGCGGTCCGCAGCCTTGCGATTCAGTCGCTCGACAGCCTCGACGACGACCCTCAGCAGCGAGTCATGCTCGCTGTGCGTGAGCGGCATCTTCCACCACCATTCAATCGGTCTGGCCTGGGCGACCGCGTGGCGCTCGAGTCAGCGACGATCGATCAACTTCGCGAAGCGTGGACGCGCCGCTGCCGACCCGGCGGCTCGATTCTGTCGATCGCAGGCAACGTCGATGGCGACCAACTCGCGGCGACGCTTGATCGGGCGTTGGCAGGGTGGACGGGGGTGGCTGACGAGCCGCGCGAGCTGCGCCGTCCAACAAGTGGCATTGGCGTCGAAGAGAGCGAGTCATCGCAAACGCACGTTGGACTCGCGTTCAAGGCGCCCCCTGAGGGCGATCCCGACGCGACACTCTTCCGGCTCGCGACGCGCGTCCTTGGCTCGGACACATCGAGTCGCCTCTTCATGGAGGTGCGTGAGAAGCGAAGTCTGTGCTACTCCGTGAGCGCGAGCTACTCTGGCGGCCGAGACCGCGGCATGCTGTCGGTGTACGCCGGCAGCACGCCTGAGCGGGCGCAAGAGACGCTCGATTGCATTGCCGCCGAGGTGGAGCGGTTCGAGAAAGGCATTACCGACGCAGAGTTCGCTCGTGCAGTTGTCGGCTACAAGAGCCGGCTCGTCATGAGTGGCGAAAGCACGGCAGCGCGGGCCGCTGCGGGGGCGGGGGACTGGTATCGCCTCGGCCGCGTTCGGACGCTCGCCGAACTCGCCGCGGAAGTCGATCGCGTCACACTCGACCGACTCAACGGCTACATCACTTCGACGTTTACCGCAGCGTGGCGCTCGACACGCTCGGCTGCGACGATCGGCCCGAGCGCGCTGAGCTTCAAGTGAGTTGCCTGCAACAGCTCCTCGCCACAGATGGGGAGAAGCCGGTCGTATACTCCGACGCACCAATGGCGATTGAAACCGCAGTTTTCCGCCCAGGCACGCGCGTGCGGGTGACCCAACAGGTCCCGCAGATTGAGACGGTCTGGACCACAGAGATCGAAGGCACGATCGTTTGTTACCGCCAAGCAAAGACTGGCTCGTGGTTCGCCCACAGTCATGATGACAAGCTCTGGCTGGATCGGCTCGAGATTCGTAAGGACGATGGAGAGCTGGTCACGCTGAATCTCGATCGGTACAGCGTGATTGAAGATGTCCCACAGACCTCGGACCAGAAGGCGAAAGAGGACCCGACCTCCGCTAGCGGCGCCTAGGAAGGCTGAGTTCACGCGGTGAAGCAGTCGAACAGCATCATCGCGCAGCAGTGTTTCCACGCGGTGTGGGCTGCCGCCGCGTGTATCGCGCTTGTTTTCGTCGCGGGCTGCGACGGCGTTCCGCGATCAAGCAACGAGATCGGATCTGTCGAGCACGTCGAAGCGGGAGATCCAAGTCGCGCCGGGGCGTGGCTGTATTGGCCGTCGTCGATTCGAGTCCACCCGCTCACCCGTATCGATCGTGCGTCGCCGACGCCCTCGATCGATGTCCGCGTTGAGTTTCGCGACGAAACTGGCGATGCGACGAAAGCGGTCGGAACGCTCATCGTGGCGGTGGAGTGCGCGGACGCCGAACCGCGCGCAGAGCGGTGGAAGATTGTTCTCGATTCGATCGAGGCGCATCGGAAGTACTTCGATGCAGTGACCGCGACCTATCGCATCCCGGTCGCTCCCATGTGGACGCAGCCGCCCGCGACCGGATCAATCGTGACGGTGCGGGCGTATCTCTTTGGCGCCGACGGTGCGATGCCGACGGCGAGCGAGCGACTGACTTGGTGAACGTTGCTAGTTTGGCGACGTTTTCTGGGGTGGTGCTGTCTGCGGTTGTTTGATCGCGATATCGATCCCGAGCTGCTTGTACTTCTCGCGGTACTTCGCGAGGAGCCGCGTCTGTCGCGACGTCAAGTCGATTGTTCTTCCGTCGATGAACGCGAGTAGGACATCGCTCGTCATTTCGAGGGGATCTCCCGACGTCACGATGAGCGTCGCGCTCTTACCCTTGGCAAGGGAGCCGTAGCGCTCACCGATCCCGGCCAGCTCGGCCGCCGAGCGCGTGATCGCGCGGAGTGCCTCATCTGGCGTGAGCCCGTACGCGGCAGCTGTGCCAGCGTGATGTGGCAAGTCGCGCTCATGAGCAGGTTCACCAGTGGTCGCGATGGCGAACGGAATTCCAGCGTCTCTGAGCGTGGCCGCGAGCGTGAAGGGTGCGTCGTACTTCTCGTAGCTCCGACCCGGCAAGCGGTGCACGCCAGCGATGATGACGCCTTCGGCGTGGGCTTTGATCAGCGGAATCGACGCCTCGATGCCGGGCGATCCCACGATGATCGCGCGAAGCTGGTTGCGCACCGACCACGCGAGCGCAGACTCAATCTGACTCGCGCTGCCACATGTGATGAAGACTGGATCGGACTTCGAGAGGGCACCGCGCATCGCCTCGAAGCGCTGGTCGCGTGGAGTCTCGGGAAAGCGGGCGGTTCGCTCGACATAGGCTCGCGCGTCGCCTACGAAGCGCTCAAGCGATTCGAGGTCCTTCTTGATCGACTTGGCCTGCTCATCGGCACCCTTCTTTGTCCACCACGCGTGGACGGGCTCGACGAGCGGCCAGTTGACGACCACTCCAACATCGCGATCAATGGCGATCGATTCGGGCGTCCAGCCATCAAGCCGGAGCGCGCTTGCCCGCCCGGACAGTAAGCCGCTGGACGGGACTGTCATCGAAAGAAGTACGCCAGCCGCGCGGGCGACCGGGATGAGATCGGAGTCGGGGTTGATCGCGGTCGCCGCAACAACCTCGGGGTGCAGTGAGCCAGCCTCTGACCGATCGTCGGTCGCTGGCACTTGAAGGGTCTCGACGAGTCCGATGCCCGACATCGTCGCGATGAAGCCGGGGGCGACGTGCAGCCCTGTCGCGTCGAAAGTGAGTGCATCGGCGGGCAGCGCTGGCGGATTACCGCTTCCAACTGCGACGATCGTCCCGCGGTCGAAGACGACGTAGCCGTCAAGAAGCGTCTGCGGACCTTCGGAAGCGACGGTGTGAACGGTGGCGTGGAGAATCGCGATCGGGCGATCTTGCGCCGGCGCAGGAACTTGCGCCGACTGCGGCATTGCTGCGGAGAGAAGCAGCGTCGCGATGGAATGGAGAGGGGACATCAGGAAGAGCATTACTGTGCACCCCCCGCGATGGCGTTCGCACTGCCGCATCCGCATTCGCCGGGGCGAATCTCTTCCGGATCGAATCCGCGTCGCACTAACTCCATGAACCACGCCTCGCGGGAAAGTAGCATGCGAGCGAGCAGCGGTTTCGGCGCTGCTGAAGCGCTCGCCGGCGGGGGTTCGTCCTGTTTGTCTCGATCCTTCTTCGCTTTCGCCTTCTCAGCGCCGCGTGCTGAGGCCGCGCGAGCAAGCAAGCGCTCCCGCTCCAATCGCGTTTCGGTCGCGCGTTTTTCGTCGTTCTCGCGCGAGAATCGTCGCGCACCGTCGACCCACGTTTCGTCGGCACGAGCATAGATCGAGAGCGGATCAGCTGACCAGATCACGAAGTCAGCCGCCTTGCCGACTTCAAGCGAGCCGGTGAGCGCGTCGATCCGCAATTGTTTCGCCGGGTTGATGGTCACGAGCTTGAGTGCCTCGTGCGGTTCGAGTCCACCATAGCGCACGGCCTTCGCCGCTTCGGTGTTGAGACGGCGGGCAAGTTCGTTCGAGTCGGAGTTGAAGCTGGTCGTCGCGCCGAGCTTCGTGAGGATCGCGCCGTTCCACGGAATCGCATCCATCACTTCCATCTTGTAAGCCCACCAGTCGCTGAACGAGCTGGCACCAGCGCCGTGCTTCGCAATCGCGTCGGCAACTTTGTAGCCCTCGAGGACGTGCTGAAACGTGCCGATACGGAAGCCAAGGCTATCGGCGAGCCCTATGAGCATGAGGATTTCGTCTTGGCGGTACGAGTGGCAGTGGATGATGCGCTCACCACGCAGAATCTCGGCGAGCGCTTCGAGTTCAAGGTCCGGTCGAATCGGTTCGCCAGCGCGCTTGCGCCGGTCGTAGTTGTGCGCTGCATCAAACGCGTCGCGGAGAAACGTTTCGACTCCCGTGCGCGAGTCGGGATAGCGCTCCCGATTCCGCGTCACGTTTTCTCCAAGGGCGAACTTGATGCCGGGAATCGCACCAGCCACACGGAACGCGGCTTCGTCCTCGCCCCAGCGCAACTTCACGACGTTGTTCTGGCCGCCGATCGGATTCGACGAACCGTGCAGTTGGTTTGCGGCGGTCAGCCCGCCGGCAAGTGCGCGGTACCAGTTCACATCTTCAGCATTAGTCACGTCGCCGATTCGACATTCGGCCGTGTTTGACTGCGTGCCTTCGTTGACACCGCCATCGATCCCGGTGTGGCTGTGGCAGTCGATGAGCCCCGGTGTGACGTGTCGCCCGTTCGCGTCGATGACGCGTGCACCTTCCGGAGTTGCGAGCGACGGACCGAGCTCCGCGATCTTTCCGTCGCGAACCAGAAGGTCGCAGCGTTCAACAATCCCGCGGTCCGACTCCGTCCACACCGTGGCGTTTCGGACGAGCACAGTCTCGCGCTTCGGTACCTCAGTGAGTCCGAATTCGCCGAAGGGAAACGGCAGCGGACGATCGGCAAGTGCGAGTTTCGCCGCGATCGCCGCGTCGTCGCGGTCGTTCGCGGGTTTCGCTGGCGCGGCAGCGTCAGAACGCACGACAGTGAATCGAACGGTCGTGCCGTCGGCAGCGTCCGCGCGTCCTTCGACGAGCGAGCCCACCGCAACGCCGCCAGCGCGCCACGAGCCATCGCGTCCGAAGACACGGCCGTCGATCATGCAGCTGAAACGATCGCCCTCGACTTTGAACGGACGAATCGTCACCTTCTCGCTCTGCTGGTCGTCGGCCTTCTCGTTGAGTGTGACGATGAATGACGAGTCCTTGAGGTCAAGAAGCGCCTCGAATGTAGGTCCGCCCGCAACTATGAGACGACACGGCCCGTCGAAGGGAAAGAGCGGTGCCGGATCTACGACGTGGCGCGTGCCGGCGGTCCACACGGCGCGGACGGTCCCAGGCTCGTGGTCGACATCTCCAAACGCGAGACCGTCGATCAACACCAGGTTCGCGATCTTGCCAGTCTCGATCGTGCCGAGGCGCTCCGCGAGGCCGAGGATCTCCGCGGGTCGCGTGGTCACGGCCGCGAGCGCGGCCGACGCTGGAAGCCCATGCTCAATGGCGGTGCGGACGTTGTCGCGGAACGCCTTGCGGTCGTCAAGCTTAGCGCTCGTGAACGCGAACGAAACGCCGGCGCGCTCGAGTCGGGCGGCGTTCGTCGGAGCGAGTTCCCACGTCCAAAGATCTCGGAGGGAAAGTGCTTCCGTCTTCGCGACACTCGTGGCGTCCGGCGTGCGCGGCGTGCGCGGCGGGATGAGCAGCGTCCGGTGCGCGAACGACGCGGTCCGGCGGAACTCGGTACCGCTGCCGAGGAAGATGGCGCGCGGGGCAAGACCAAACTCGTCGGCGATGCGCGCTTGACGAAGAAGCGTCGTTTCGTCGGCGGCATCGAAGAGAACTCGCGGCGCTCTACGATCCGCGCTCCCTGTCGGTCGAGCGAGGGGAGCGAGCGCGGCGAGCGCGACTGCGTCCAGGGGGGGCGATGCGTTGGTTCGAGTCGACTCCCACGCGGAGAGCGTTCCGGCGTACCAGCGGGCATCGAGCAGCGTCTGGCGCTCCAGTGCGATCACACCCATGAGTGATGACGGATAGCGCGACGCCTGAGAGACGAATTCTTCGCGCTGGGAGCCCGGTTCGAAGCCGATGAAGAAGCAGCTCGTGGGATCGAGCGATTTTGCCCGTTCGTCATCGTCGAGCAAGACAACTGAGCCCTGCCCGCGAAAGATGCCGTCCTCGGGAAGCACTTGTGCCGCAGCGAATCCCAGCGCGCGCAGCGATTCGCGAGCATCCTTCGAGAGCGGCGGCAGGTCCGCGGTCGTCACTTGGGGAACGACGAGCCGATTCCAGTGGGCGCCCTTGCCCGCCGCGGCGCGATTCTGGGCGTCGGTCGAATCGACGGGGAACGCTGCTTCGACGAATCCGGCGTAGAGCGTGAGCCCGTTGGCCTGCCATACGCGATAGCCGGGGGGCACGGCGAGATTCGCACCAACGCCAACGATGAGTCCGCGATCGATGAGGACCACGCCGTCGGTGATCGGCTCGCTCGTTGGGCTTGCGATGACCGTCGCGCCGACGATCGCTTGCGGGCCCGCGTCGGCTTCGCGCATCCCGTTCACGGGCGCTACTTGCGCAAGTGCGACCGATTCCCAACTACAAACCAGACTGCAAACCAGACTCGCTCCCAGACCCACGTTGATGTCGAGACGGGCGCCAGCCAAGAGGTTGAGGTGCTTCACGCCCGCGATTGTCACCCAAATTGCGCCTCAAAACGCAGACGCCGCAGGGAGATCCTGCGGCGCCTGGACGTTTGACTCCGACGTCAGAGAGGGATTTGGCTGTCGGGCCCGATCTGTCCGGGCCTCCGGAACCGCTGAAGTAGACAAGCCGTCAGCTTCAGTTGCCACCGATGTCTTCAAGCAGACGATCGATGACTGTGTTCAGCTTTTCGTCCGATTCGTACGTACCGTCTGCGATGGCAGCCTTGATTTCCGCGACCTTCTCAGCGCGGATTGGTGGCAGGCTGCGAAGCGTGTCGAGCCATCGAGCGTGTTCGGAAAGCTCGACTCGATCGCGATTCTCGGTGCGTTGGCTCGTTTCCGTGGAAGACCCGTGACTTACTCTCGTCGTTGAATCCGTGGCAGGTCGGTTGAGAGGACCGACACTGCCGTAGCCAAAGCTGGGACTGATGCTAGAACTGATATTGCCGATGTCAGGCATGGACTGATACTCCTCCGCGAAGCGCATTGGTGCTGGTCTGCACCGTAAGATGCGCTAGCGGATCAAGAAGGGAACTGCACAACCGTCCTGGCTGTCGACTATGGGCGAAATCCGATCGTTCGCGACCGAATCCCGGTGTCCTGCCCGGGCTCAGAGATCGGCGGACCGAGCCGAAGCGCTTGAAGTTTGCAACGTTCGCGTGCAAGTTTGTAAATCCAGTTCGGCCAGCGACTTGGGAGAGCCGTCCCGCACTCTCGTCATCCCGTCGGCGGCATTCGATGGAGCAGCTTTCGATGTCCGGTAAGAGCGCCATTCCTAGCACGTCCTCCCCCATCTTATGGGCGACCTTCTTCGCTTTCTCGCTGATCGCGCCGAACGCCGTGAATTCTCCTTGTTTCGGCCAGTGGCCTGACCTTCCGAGCGCTCGTCCGAAAGACCCAGGTACGCCAAGTTCGCCGCAAGGGGGGAAGCCGAAGCTAGCGCCGCGGGATGGCGGAAAGCCGCCAGAGCTTTGGAATCCGGGAGACGAGATCGACGCGCCGAAGCAGCCGGTGCCTGTGAAGAGTCCGAGTGGCAAGACGGACGCCAAGACCGGCGGAAACCAAGCTCCCACCGGGGCGAGCGAAGACGCTCCAGCATGGTCGGTGTTGCTCGCGACCTTCTCGCAAGACGAGCACGCCGAGATCGCGCGATCGATGCGCGAACGTATCGCGATGCGCTACCCGCAGTTGAAGGACTGCTTCGTCGCGCCGGTCTCGCACGGCTCGGTGATTCTTGTCGGTCGGTTCGCCGCACCTGGTACGCCGGAAGCGCAGGCGAAACTCAAGGAAGTGAAGGCGATCACTGCCGACGGGCAGCGACCGTTTGCGACGTCGATGCTGACGCGCACCGAAACAACGAGCGAGGGGCCTGGTCCGTACGACGTTCGTCGCCTGCGCCAACGTTTCCCGACTATCGTTCCGCTGTACAGCCTGCAGGTCGGTGTCTGGAGCACGTTTGGCGAGAAGTCGGCAAACCCGGCACAGATTCGCGAAGCCGCAGATCGCTACTGCAAGGAACTGCGGCTGAAGGGCTTCGAAGCGTGGGTTCATCACGACGGGACCACGAACACAAGTAGCGTGTGCGTCGGACACTTCGATCACAACGCCTACGACTCGAAGAGCACGCTGTACTCAAGCGAGGTCGCCGCGTTGATGAAGCAGTTCCCCCGGCATCTCATGAACGGCGAGGAGCTCGCGATTCCAATCGACCCGCAGAACCCGAAGGGCAAGACGCGTCCGCAGGCGTGCCAACTCGTCGAGATCCCTCGCTAATCGGTGGAGTGCGATGACGCTATCAGCGACCTTGAGCAACCACAGGATCCTCGGCCAGGCCCAAGCCCGCACCGCGCTCACCCGATCGCTCGTGGGTGGTCAGGTGCATCACGCGTGGATCTTTCACGGCCCGCTCGGTGTCGGGAAGTGCACGACTGCGATCGAGTTTGCGCGTTTGCTTCTCGATGCCGAGGCCTCGTCCGAACATCGACATTTGTTCGAAGCACCGCGTGGGACTCGCGTGGCCCAATTGATCGACGCGGGCTCGCATCCAGATCTTCACGTGATTCGCAAGGAGCGCTCCGAAGATTCTCAGATTGCGTCGCTCCGCGAGAAGAAGCAGACGAACATTCCGATTGACCTGCTACGGGAGTTGATGCTCGGTGGAAACGTCGATGGCAAGAGTTTCGACGGACCGGTCTGGCGCACCTCCTACGTCGGGTATGGAAAAGTCTTCATCATCGATGAAGCAGAACTGCTCGATCACGTCGGGCAGAACTCGCTTCTGAAGACGCTGGAAGAACCGCCGCCTAACACCTACATCATTCTGATTACCGCGCGCGAAGATCGATTGCTCCCAACGATTCGTAGTCGATGTCAGCGCGTCGCATTTACGCCACTCTCGAAAGATGCAATGCAGGAGTGGTTCAGCCGGAACCCACTCGCGTTCGGTGGGTCCAGCGTCGACGCTCGATCGCTGGACTGGATCGCGCGGTTTGCTGATGGATCGCCAGGCTTGGCGATGCTCGCGGCGCGACACGGTGTTCACCTCTGGGCGAACGATCTCGCGAGTTCGCTAGCGGATTCCTCGAAGGGAACTTTTGTCGCGGCGCTCAGTGAACGTATGAGTGAGTTAGTCTCAGGCTGCGCCGAAGCCGCTGTAAAGGAAAACGCGAAGGCAAGCAAGGAGGCAGCGAATCGACTCGGCGCACGCTTGCTCTTCGGTGTCCTCAGTCAGCATGTGCGCGACGGGCTCGTTCAAGCCGCAGAGGCTGGCGACCTTGGCCTCGCCGAGCGCTGGGCTCAACTCGTCGATGTAATAGACGCCGCCGACGAACAGATTCGGCGCAACCTCAACCAGAAGCAGGTGCTCGCCAATCTCGTGGCGCAGTGGGTCGGCGTGGCGCCATTCGCTACAAGCGGAGCGCGGCGTTGAGCGCCCTCGAGATTGAGCGCGTCTGGATCTTGTCGCGCATGCCGACGATTCCGAGCGGTGCCCAGTGCTGGGAAATTGAGCAGGGCTACCTGCCGGAGCCAAGCGAAGTCGCGCGTGCTGCGGCAAATCTCCCCGCAGACGCGGAGTCTGAAATGTCGGCCGGAGGGCGTCTTCGGAGGATTCGAACCCAAGACGGTCGGACCGTGTGGAAGCACACGATCAAGCGCGGGGTAGGCTTGGTGCGCGAGGAGAGTGAGCGCTCGATTGAGGAACGTGAATTCGACCGCTGGTGGCCACTGACCACCGGTCGCCGCATCGAGAAGACGCGCTATCGAGTTCGCGCCGACGGACTGGTGTGGGAGATCGACCGATTCCGACACCTTCCGCTCGTCATGCTCGAGGTGGAGTTGCCAAGCGTCTCGACGCAGGTGAGCTTGCCCGACTGGCTCACGTCGTTAGTGGAGCGCGAAGTGACATCCGACGCTCGCTACCGCAACGCAGCGCTCGCGATCAAAGGTATGCCTCAGGGCGATTGCGGTGCGAGTTCGTCGGCGATGTCGTAGACGGCGCGGAACGTGGATCGCGCGGCCGCGATGACACGCGCCGCGTCGGCATCGGGAAGGTCGAGCGTGTCGAGCGCGACGCGGAACGCCTGCCAGCGCGGACGCTGATCGGCGCCGTGTGGATCGAGTGAACGCGTCGCCGCTTGAGGCTCAAGTCCAAGCGAACGCTCAAGGGCCCGGGCGAGGTACACGTTGCCGTTTGTCGCCCCTTCGAGCACATACAGCATGCCAACGAGAGCAGCAGGATCCGCAGCAGCGGCGTCTCCGATGAATCCGCAGAACGATCGAGCCGCACGACAACGGGCCTGGTCAGCGATCGTGCCTCCGAGCGCCGCGATGTCGTGCTTGAAGAGCGGTGAACGGAGGTGATGGTCGCGAACCATCGCGTGCACGGCGGGATTGTTGCTGGAGTTGAGCCCTGTCTCGAGTGACAGGTGCACGTGGTAGAGCTCGTGCAGATAGAGCGCGAGTTCGTCGCGCGACACCGCGCCGCGCAGGAGTCGTTGCTGAAGGGGATGACGCTCAGCGGCGACATGCAAATCTTGCGTGCCATCCTTGAGTGCGGCTGCGAGTGGACTGGTAATGGTGGACATAGCGTTTGCCGTGCGGTAGGTGCGGAGCCCGATCGTACCAGTCATCGAGCGTGCACCGTTTAGGTAGTGCGAAGATACTGATCACTCGATGTGATCCGGAACCACAATGACACACGCCTCGCCTCCTCGCACCGTCGTTATCGTCGGTGCGGGTTTCGGTGGGCTCGAAGCAGCGCAGCGAATCGCCCGCGCTGGAGCGCACACAGGCATCCGCGTGATCGTGCTCGACCGAAGTAATCACCACTTGTTTCAGCCGCTGCTGTATCAGGTGGCAACGGCGGTGCTCTCGCCCGCGGATATCGCGTTTCCGATTCGGCGCGTGTTCCGCCGCCGTGCGAATGTTCTAGTCTTCCGCGCCGAGATCGCACGGGTCGAGCTCGTGCGACGTGCGATCGTGCACTCGGACGGAACAGAAACGCACTACGACTGGCTCGTGCTCGCGGCTGGCGCTGGACAGTCGTACTTCGGCCGGGACGAATGGGGATCGTTCTCCCTCGGCATGAAAACTGTCGAAGACGCATCGCGCATTCGGGGACGCATGCTCCAAGCGTTCGAGGATGCTGAGGCGGAATCAGATACCGAAGCGCTCCGCGCTCATCTCACGTTCGTCATCGTCGGTGGTGGACCAACTGGTGTTGAGTTAGCTGGCGCGATCAAAGAACTTACGGTGGACGCGATGGATCCCGACTTCCGTCGCTTCGACGCGGCCAACGCTCGGGTGATTCTCGTTGAGGCCCAGGATCGCTTGCTCGGAGCGATGTCGACCGAGAGTTCGCAGAACGCCAAAGACGCGCTTGAGCGAATCGGCGTCGAGGTGCGCCTCAGGACCAGCGTGACCGATATCGACGAGCGTGGCGTCACACTGCAGATGGAGGGCCGCGACGGCGAAATGGAGAACGGAACGATCCGCGCCGATACGGTGCTGTGGGCGGCGGGTGTTGAAGCAAGTCCGATTGGGCGAACGCTCGGTGTCGGTTGCGATCGCGCGGGCCGCGTTGAGGTTGGGCCCGATCTTTCGGTCCCCGGTTACCCCGAAGCCTTCGTGATCGGAGACATGGCGTCGGCGACATGTGCCCGCACCGGCGGCCGCGTGCCTGGGCTCTGCCCCGCAGCAGCGCAAATGGGTCGATTCGTCGGGGACCTGATTGTGCGCGAGGCTCGAGGCACGTCAGGACCACGACCTTCGTTTACGTTCCGCGACAAGGGAGAGCTGGCAACGATTGGTCGCGCGAAGGCGGTAGCGGATCTACGCGGACGTCACTTCAGCGGGCTGTTCGCTTGGCTGCTGTGGTGCTTCGTGCACGTCTTCTTCTTGATCGGATTCCGCAACCGTCTGTTCGTGATGCTCTCGTGGGGCATCACGTACCTGCTGTACTCGAAGGGCTCGCGCATCATCCTAGGGAACCCACGCAACCGCGTCGAACTGCGCGTCGGCGACCCACGATGAGTACTTAACAACTGTCTGGAGTTGGGAGAGGACGCACGAGGGGCACGTCGCGCTAGATCTTCAAGTCGCGGCCGTGTGGAAGGTCGTGTAGGTTCGCGATACCGAAGATCCGCAGGAACTCTTTGGTGGTGCCGTAGAGCATCGGACGGCCGACTTCTTCGGCGCGTCCAACAATACGGACGAGCCGGCGATCCATGAGACTCTTGAGCACTTCGCCACACGCGACGCCGCGAATCGATTCGAGATCAGCTCTCAGAAGCGGTTGGCGGTACGCGACGATCGCGAGGGTTTCGAGCGCGGCTTGGCTGAGTCGTGTCTGCTGACGCTCTCCGCGTAGCCGCCCGAGCAGCGGTCCGAACGCGGGCAGGGTCAGCACTTGCCAGCCGCTCGCGACCGCGTCGATGCGAAAGGCGCGGCCCGTCGATTCGTATGATGCGTTCAACGCATTGATAGCGTCGTGGAGCAGCCCAAGCGCGTGCTTGCGTGCCTTCGCGACGGCGGGATCCTCAGCGACAGCCAGCTCTGTGTCAGTCGCGCCGTCGTGCACGTCCGCTTGCCGAGCGGTCGGCGTCTTCGTCTTCCGTTTCGGCTTGGTCGGAACGACCGGCATCAATCCGAGCAACTCCACCAACCGCGCATCGCCGAGCGGGCGATCCGCTGCGAGTAGCAGCACCTCGATTCGTTGTCCCAGCGGAAGGTCCTCGCACGCAGCACCAGCCGAGCCATCCGTCGACCCGTCGAGCGCCGGGCCGTCGTCGGCAAACGCATCAGCGTGGGTCAGCGGTCGCGAGTCTGCGTGAATGCGGGTCTCAAGGTCCACGTTTACCTCGGCTGCGTCGTCAGAAGCTGAGGGCATGGCGCAAGGCTACCACACGAATTCGGGCGGACGAAATCAGGGTAATGAACGCGATACAAGTCAGTTTCGCGCGAGACGGACCTTGGTGGCGGCGAGTTGTTGGGCTCGCTCCAGTTGCTCTCGATCGTCCTTCTCCGTATGCCCAGGCTCGACTATCCGAGCTCGAGCCTCGGACAGTTCTCGCTCCGCAACCGCGCTGTCGATGCTCGTCGCTTCCAGAGCGCTATCGGTCAGAAGGGTCAACTCGTTGCCCTGCATCTTGGCAAAGCCGCTGTCGATGACGAAGGTCTTCGCACCGCCTTCGACGAGGTCAACCCGGACCGTTCCCACCGCGAGCTTGGTCAGGAACGGACTCGCGCCGTGCATCACGCCGAGCTGTCCGTCCCATGCTTGGAAAGAGACGTATGTCGTGTCGGCATCCAGCACGCATTGGCTGGGAGTCACGATCGAGCAGTGAAAGCTGTTAGCCACGGAAGTCCTCAAGAATCGTTGTGAACCGACTACGCCCAATGAACTAGGGCGCAACCGGCTCGGGCATGCTAACGACGGCGGGAAGAACTCGCCCAGCGAAACTGGTCAAGACTCGCGACTCTGATGGGCGTCGCAAGTCCGTCACGCTGCTGGTTACACGGCTGGTCCTGATGTGGGCCATGCAGCCCAGAACCTTCTGGGACCTTGGGCAAGTCGTAACAAAGAAGCCACGACCGGGAAAACCGGTCGTGGCTCGTGGATCAGGAGGAACCGACTTCGGCTCGGAGGAACCGAGTCAGCGGTTGTCGAATGCGAGTCCAGTTAGGCTCGGCGGCGACGGCCGAACGCCGTCAATCCACTGAGGCCCAAGAGGGCGAAGGCGCCAGGCGCCGGAACCATTGCGACGAAGACGCTTGTGAAAGACGTCGACGAGTTCGCGCCAAGCAGGAAGTGGAGGGTGACCGAGAGGTCACTCCCCAGATTCGGGCCAGCGAAGCTTGGAATGGGGTCGCCGAACGACTCCGCTCCTAGCGAGTTGCTTCCCGGAGCATTGCGAACGATGTTGACCGAGTTGAACAGCGAGCTCACGAGCGAAGCGCCCGTTGAGCCTGCCCACATCGGGCCATCGCCGACGATGCTGATGAAGCCAGGGCCGCTGGTCGTGAGACCACCGCTGACCGAGCCGCCGTAGACGGTCGAGCCGAGCAGTGCCACCGGCAGACTGACCTTCAGCTCAACCTCAATGGCTGACGCTGACAGGTTCTGGATGACGTAATTTCCCGCCGTGAACGCCTGGGTTCCACCGTTTGACGAGTTCGACGCGTTGAAGTCCCAGTTCAGGACCCAAGCGCCGCCGCCGTCAAGGAGGCTTCCTTGGTAGTTGAACACAGAAGCCAAGTTCGTCGGACTTCCGACGAGCCCAAAGTTCTGGTTCGATCCGTCCACGGTAACGTCGAGCGTAACGCTGGGGCCATCAGCCGAAGCGAAGCTCGTCGCAGCCGCTGCGAGCACGCATGCCGCAGAGGCGATTGACCTTCGAACACCAAATCGGAGCATGTGAGTTCCCTCCCTCAACCTTCTCGACGAACGCCGGAGTGGTCCGACGTCCGAAGTATTGGACCGACCCTTTCCCGAGAGCCGAGCCGTGTTTCCAGTCAGTTCGCCACGACGCCCTTGATGCGCCGCGGCGTATTTCTCCCAATTCGAAATCGCCCGGTGGCGAGCCCTATCTGGCCGGTGTCTCAGCTACCTGAGGACAGCAACCAATGCCTCAGGCAAGCTGAGGCATGGGATGAATCACGAGCGCCGTCGCCGACCACCGAGACCGACGAGACCGAGCATCGCAATCGCGCCAGCCGGAGCCGGAACGACGACGACGAACAGGCTCGTGAACGACGCCGAGTCGCCAGCCGTCAGCGTGAACGCCAAGCGGATTGCGATGTTCGTATTCACGGCCCCGTAGGCCTGCGACGGAATCGGATCGCCGAAAGAGGCCGGGCCGATCGTCTTGCTTTGGAAAGCTCCGGCAGTGGCCGATGCGCCAGCGAGCAACGAACCGGCAAGATTGCCGTTGAAGCCCCCATCGACATCGGTCAGTGCGCGGTAGATCGGACCGCCAGTCGGCAGCGACGAGACGGTTGCACCATCACCAGTGAGGTCCGTCACGGTTCCCGTGACTGATCCACCGATGAGCGTGTTCGCCATCGCGAAACCGATCGGCAACGCCACATCCAGGAAGAACGACTGCGTCGAGCCACTGGTGTTTGTCACCACGAGGTTGCCGACGATGAACGGATCCGGATTGACGAGCAAGCCCCAACTCACCTTGAAACCGCCACCAGTATCGATGGGGTTGGTCACGGTGCCTTGGTAGCCGAACGTGCTGTTGCCGTTCGACCAGGCATTGCCTTGAGTCGCCGCGTTAAAGGAATAAGAAGAGATCCCATTGCCCACATGGAGCATGAGATCTGGAATGGTGGTGGTATCGGCGTTCGCCGATCCCGCAGCAAGCGCCATGACAGCGCAGCCACACCCCGTAGCGAATAAACATCTATGAACGGCAGCCATTGAGACCCCTTCCTCCGATGAGGCCCATCCATACTCCCTCCCAAGGAGCATGGACAGCTTTTCCGGCGGTGCCGTAGCGCCGCCCTTTTCCCACTTGGAAACTATCACGACCTCGGAGGGGCCGCAAGTCGAAAGACGCGCATTATCGCAAGTCGATGGGTTTTGTGACGCAGTTTGGTTCGATCGCCGCTCTGGCAGAGCGGCCGAACGAACGAATCCGGTCCGAGAAACGAGTCGCGTCAGGCGTTGACCGCAACAACGGGGGCGAGTTCGGAGCTCACCTCTGACCGTCCTCGCGGCACCATCGAGATCACGTCGTGTTCAGGTCGAATCCACTCTTTTATCGCGGAGCGGACGACGTCGAGTCGATCAGCGAGCCGAATCGCCTCCTTCAGCGGCTTGACGTGGCCGAGCGATTTGCCGTACCAAGAAATGCGCTGCTGCATGCACCGAAGCGCTGAGATAGGAGGCTGATACCGCTCAAGCAAATCGGTGTGGCGAAGGATGCACTCGAGCTTTTGGTTGACGCTTGGTTCGGGTGTGACTGACCCGAACCGCAACGCACTCGCGGCCCGCCGGAATATCCAGGGTTCGCGGAGTGCAGCGCGGCCGATCATCACACCGGAGCAGCCGGAGCGCCGCATTAGTTCGGGCACCTTGCACGGATCGTCGACATCGCCGTTGCCGATCACGGGAATGTGCCGCACTGCGGCGACAACTTCTGCGATCGCGTCCCAGTCGGCAGCACCAGAGAAAAATTGGATCGTGTATCTGCCGTGGACTGTCACTGCGGCAATGCCGACCTCTTCCAGCGCTCTCGCTAGGGTCGGAGCGACTCGATGCTCTGGATCCCAACCTAGTCGCATCTTGGCCGTCACGGGTACCCGGCCCGCGCCATGGCGCTCGACGGTCCGGACGATTCGTTCCGCCAGTCGGACAGTCGAGCCCACATCACAAAGGAGGAGCGAACCGCCGTGCTTCTTCGCCACCTTGTCGACGGGGCAACCCATGTTGATGTCGATCAGGCGGGCACCGTGGTCAATTGCCCAAGCCGCAGCTTCCGGGAGAGGATCCTCAGAGTTCCCGTAGAGCTGCATCCCGCAGGGTTGATCGAGTCCGTTCGTCGCGGCGAGCTCCAAGGTCCGAGCCGACTGCTTGAGGATCGCTCGTGAGTTCAGGAGATCTGTCGTCGCTAGGCCGACGCCACCTTGCTCACGACAAAGAATTCGAAACGCGAGATCGCAGTGCCCGGCGATCGGGGCAAGTAGCAGCGGGCTCTCGAGTAGCAAAGGTCCGATCCGGAGGGTCACGCCCCAAGTGTAGCTCTCGGGCACGACCTTCTGACACCCGAAAGTCTCACGGCCTCGGTTGGCTTCCTTCAGCAAACGTTCCGCGTTCAAGGGTCCAGTCGTTACCGAAGAAACCAGCCAGTCGGATTCCGGAGGCACCGGTGAGTAGGGTGTCAGCAGAAAACACCGCGAGATCGGGATAGCCCACGCCGGAGACGAAGTAAGGGAGCCGCCAGGTAAGTCGGTCTCCGACAGCGGAGGTTCCTCCGACAACCGCCACGCTTGCGGTTGAGCTGCCATCGCGTGGAAAGGTGAAGACGCACGCCAGATCGTCACCGGCGATTTCGCGGTCGCCGATTTTCACCGAGCCTTGCTTGACCAGAATCGGGCAACCCGCGAGAAGCGAGTTCCATGCACTGTTCGTATCGGCGTTACCGAAGATGACGACGTTTCGGTCAGGCGACGACTTCGCGTCAAAGTCCGAGTCGGCAACCACGTCGACTGCGCCGTTCCCTCGGTACCACCACACTTCAGCGTCATAACGTGCCTTCGCGCGGAGCCGGGCATCGCTCGCCTCGTCGCCGGTGGTCCCGTACACGAACAGCATGCGGTTTCGGAATGCGTCCTTGAACGGCCCGCCGCGCAGGCTCGTCTTCCCCCCGCGAACCTCATCGACGCGCCAAGCGCCGTTGACGCGGGAGAGCCAGAGGGTTTGGCTGGGATCCTGACGAAGACGGTCGCCGGTGTCGGTCGGCCGATTCGCCTGCACGACGGTGTCGTCGAGCTTCACCTCGATCGGTCCGTCACCAGCCTCGGGCACTGGAACCCCGAGTCGCGCAACGTTCTTCGTCGTTCCCTCGTAGCCGCGCGCGGTCCGAGCGATGGTGACCGAGCTCGTCCGCATCGGTTCTATCTGCTGGTCGATCGTGACCCAGCGACACGTCGGAGACACCCACGGTGCAGCGGTGCTGAACTCGATGCGACTAACCGCCTGAGGATCGGGGAGCGTGCGTTCTGAAAGAAACTGAACGAGCGGAGGCCAGTCGAGACATTGGTCGCCCCACCAGTGGTTCGCCCCCGGTCGCTCGTAATAGACGAAATCGGCGTGAGCGCCACCATCCTCGGCGGCTAGGTAACGGCGCATCGCGCGTGCCTGTCCGACTGGCACGTTGTCATCGACGTCGCCATGAAGGATGTAGATGCCGAGCCCGCTGTAGTTGCGGCCCAAGTCAAGCGTCTCGCTCGGGCTCATCGCGCGGCGGAAGATGCCTTCGACTCCCGATTCATCGAGATCTACTCCGGATCCGTAGGTGCGAAACGAAATCCAGCCGGCGCTCGGCGCGATAGCGGCAAAGCGATCAGGAAAGTGCGCGCCGAGTTGCCACGTGCCGTGCCCGCCCATCGAGTGCCCGGTCAGCCACTGTCGACGCGGATCCGTCTTGAACTGCTGCGTCGCGTGCGCGAGCACCTCGAGCGCGTCGAGGCGCCCCCAGTCCTCCCAATCGAACCCGTATGGGCGGCGATTCGTCGGACAAACAATCACCGCGAAGTCTTTAGGGCCGTAGCAACCGGCCTGCCGCTCCGCAGCCACGCTTGCGCCGTGGAGCGAAAGAATGAGGCCTGGGGCATGCTCCGATTCAGTCTTTGGCGGTACTGCGGCGTAGTACTGCACACTCCCATCGATGTCACTCACGAACGTAATGCGGCGCCGTGCGTTCGATCCAACGACGCCCAGTTCGACCGAACTCTTTGCAATCTGCGTCGCGTCGGCACCAACGCCGTCAAGAAGCATCGCGTCGACGGTCACTTTTCCCGCTGTAGTAATGGCACCGCCTTCGAGTACCGCTCGGGCTTTGTAGACCGAACACGGCAACAGATCCGGAAGTGCGGTGCGCGTCACTGTTCCGTCTGGGTGCCGAAGCTCGATTGATAGCCCACGCGCTGTAGCAACTGAGGGGTTCGCGACGAACAAGCCGAGCTCGCAGTGCGACGGCTCGTCGACGACGAGGTCAGGCAGTGTGTCGTCCTCATCGAGAAACCACGGCCGCTCCGATGGGAGTTCGAGAAGCTCCGCCGAGAATCCACCACGGCCGCAGACGAATAGAAACTCATTGACGCCAGCTTTGATCGCGACCGGAATACGAGTGAAGTCGTATCCATATGGGTCGCCGACGCGCGGCTCGCCATTGACATAGACGAGAGCGTGTCCGGTCGCAGACAGCAATGCGACTCGGTCCGTGTCCGACTCCATCGTAGCGTACGCATACCCGTTCGCTAACAACTCGTGCGATATGCGCTGAGCATCCTCTTTCGCGGCAACGCGCTCCCACGTTCGGACGGTGCCGTCCGTTGCGGTCACTGTGTCGCCAGCGCGCGGTGGCGAAAACTTCCCTTGCACGAGTACGTATTCCAGCGCATCGAAGCGGATCGGTGTGCGCCCGCTCTTCCCCACGCCGCCAATGATGAGCGCTTCGGTGAAGCGATGCGGCAACGGATCAGCGGCGAAAGAAACCGACGCAATCGCTGCAACGGCTGCAAGAGTGAAGAGGCGCATTCGAGAAGCCTACTCTGAGGTCGGCGTGTGCCACAGCGGCAAGTTCACTGCGCCTGCGTTGTGACGATCGCGTGCTCAAGTCGATAGATCCCCAGCAGCGCTCCGCCCAATGCGAACGGCTCGACGTGCAATTGCCCGCGCATGACGCCGAAACGAATCGAGTGCTTGCCGACGAATGTAATCGGCCTCTCGAGCTTGACCTCGATCGAGTCGAAGGGTGTCGGCGGAATGCCGATGCAACAACCATCCCAGCGGTTCATGGTGAAGAGCACTTCCCGCGTCTCTTCGGTGACAACCGGCGTCGACACGTAGCCCGAGATCTCGATCCAGCCGCCGTCCAGTGGGCGAATCCACGCAGGGACATCGGCCGTGGTTCCGTCAGCGCGGCCGCCAGTGATGCCGCCAGTGATGCCGCCAGTGATGATTGACTCGCGCGCCGAGCCAAGCAAGTTCCATTGCACGCGATACGGATCGTTCTCGCTGCCGTGTCCAGATACCTCGAATCGATCGTCGAGCATGATGGTCCGAGCATCGACTTGGCGCACGGGATCGGTTGCTCGCGGTGCCGTTGGCGCAACACCCGTAGCGGGAACCGGCGGTGCCTCCGGCGAGGCATGCGGCGCAGAGATCGGTGCGCTCGGAACTGACTGTCGAGCGACACCAGTGTCGGACACCGTGACTGGCGAAGTCGACACGTCGCTCGGCACCATGATCCAAAGCGCTGCGGCGATGCCGATCAGGAGTGCGAGCAAAGTCCACAGGATCCGCATGGAAGCATCGTACGAGTCGCCGCGCGTCTGTCACTACGCGAAGAGCGCAGTGAGAATCGCGTCGCGGACAGACGTCATGGGAAGGAACGGCCCGCTTGCAGGCGGATCGAACGCGTCGAGTCCGTCGCCGAAAAGCAGCGGCTCAAGCCCGCGGGCAACCTCGACTCGCCCGTGAGATCCACGAACGAGAGTCGGATCAAGCGGAATGACGTCGAGCAGTGTTCGGAATCCGAGCTTCCGCTTGAGTAGACGCCAACCAATCGCGAGTTGCGGAAGCGAGATTCGCGGATCAATGAAGAGCTCGCACGGGTCGTAACCCGGCTTGCGGTGGATGTCAACGGTGCGGGCAAAGTCCGGTTCCTGTCCTTCGTCCCAGTAGCGATAGGCGAACCACGCATCGGGCGCAGCCTCGAGCACGAGCTCGCCAGCGCGCGGATGATCGATGCGCAAGCCGCGCTGCGCGGCCCGATCCAGAACGCGTTCGACGCCGGGTAGTGCACCTAACACTTCAGCGACTGCACTGACCTGTGTCGCGTCACGCACGTACACGTGCGCCGCTTGGTGGTCACAGACCGCAAACGCAGCGCTTGCGATTGGGTCGAGATGCTGACCGCCCAGTTCATCGCGCGTCACGAGATGTCCCGACTCTTTGAGCGCGCGATTCGGCTCTATCACTCGACGCATCGGTGCGATGCCGTACTCGCTCGTGACGAGCACTCGTGCTCCGCGCCCGCGGAAGAAGTCGATCAGCGATCCGCAGACGCGGTCGATCTCGCGGATATGCTGACGCATCTCAGGATGCTCCGGACCGAGCTTCTGTAATGGATAGTCGAGATGTGGCAGGTAGATGAGACTCAGCGACGGCGCAAACTTCTCCGCAGTGCGTCGCGCTGCCGCCGCAATCCAATCGGTCGAGCGAATGTCGGCACCAGGACCCCAGAAGCGAAACAACGGGAACTTCCCGATCGCGGCTTGGAGTTCATCGCGCCACTCACTTGGCTTTGTCCAGCAGTCGGGAACCTTGCGGCCATCTGCGCGATAGAGCGGACGCGGCGTGACCGCGATGTCGGCGCTCGACGCCATGTTGAACCACCAAAAGAGATTCGCGCACGTGCACGCGGCGTCGTGTCGTCGCGCCTTCTCCCACACCTTCTCACCAGAAACGAGGTGATTCGATTGCTTCCAGAAGTGCACCTCTTGAAGCTCGCGATCGAACCAACCGTTGCCGACGACACCGTGATCGCACGGATCGAGCCCGGTCAACATCGACGCTTGCGACGTGCAGGTCACGGCGGGAAACGGTGGGCGAAGAAGTCGCACGCCGCCGCCTTCGCGCGCGTGTTCGCGCAAGCGTGGCGCCGCGTCGCCTAGGAGCGATGCTGAAAGTCCGACCACGTTGAGAACAGCGACAGGCGTCACGAGCGAAGCAGTCTACGCGGCCGTAGGGGGTTAGGTGCCCGCGATGCGACGCTGCGCCCAGCGGGTTAGACCGAAGCAGATCACTGCGGCACAACCGTACGCGAGTGAATGCGCGAGGAAGAGCACATACGCGTCGTACAGGCTGATCGTCGCGATCCAGAGGCCCACGGCGGGTCCAATTTTTGGAGGGCGTCTTTCCACGAGGCGCGATGACGCCATCGTGCACGCGCTGATGAGTGCAGCGGTGCAGAAGAATCCTACGGCGAGCGCGATCGCATGTGGGTTGCCCCCGCGATCGCCGAGTCCTTTCAATCCAAAGATCACGATCGGGCTGAGGAGGAGAACCGCAAAGAAATTGGTAGCGCCCGGTGGCGGCGATTCACCCGACTCGACCTTCACTGCAAGCACGTGCACAGGCCCGAACTTGTGACCGCACTCAGAGCAGCGGTCTCGGTCAGTCATTCGCGGATAGCCGCAGACACCGCACGCACTGCTCGAACTTGGCGCGTGGGCGAAGGCTTCTCGGCGCGCGACGACACTAAATGCGGCGACGTAGAGCGTGAGAATGAGTGCAGGTATGAAGACAAACCACGGCTGCGCTGGAATGCCGATAGCAAGCGCACCGACGACGTACACCAAGCCGCGACAGACACCCATGATGAGGACCGACCACGTCGTCGCGGCGTGGATCAGGTCGTACGCAACGATGCAGGCGACGAGCGCGAGTCCGGCCACGAGTGACGGCAGCCCGAGCAATGCCAGCAAGCCGAGGCCACCCAAGAGGAGCAGCGTTACGAAGGTCGCGGCGCCACGCGACGTGACGCGACCCGACGGAATCGGTCGATGGGGTCGTTCGGTTGCGTCGATCGCTCGATCGAACAGATCGTTGAGAGCCATCCCTGCGACGTAGAGCGCGACGCTCGCGAGTGCGGCTATCGCGATTCGATTTGTGGGGATAGCCCCGGGCAGCGCGAAGGCCGCGCACCCAGCGCCGGCGAGCGTGTTGCTCACGACCGTCGGGGCGTTTGAGAGTCGAGCGAGCTCAAGGTATGCGCGCAGCGTTGCGTTCACGCGATTGCGCCCGTGAGCCAGCGGAATTCATCAGCAATACCGTCGGCCAGCCGTGCTGGGCGAAGCGACTCAGGCAGCACAGTCCACGCGTACGTTTCGATCTCTAGCGTGGGACGCTCGTGACCCAGAGCTGCAAGACACGCACGAATCTCGCGCTGAGTTGTTCCGAGCGAATCAAGCGTTAAGAGGTGGATTGGTACGTGAAAATGCGTTCGCCACGTACCGCGCGGACGCGCCGCGATCGCGTCGGGAAGATCTTCGAAGAATCGCACGTCACCCCGCTCGTCGCTCACGCAGGTTTGATGCAGATATCGCGGCTCTGCAAACTTCGACAATGCCTGCACCGCTGCGTCTGAGCCGTCGCACTCGATCGCGCTCGACACCTGCACTTTGTTCACGCGAATTCCAGCGCGATGATAGATCGCGAGCGCCTCAGCCTGCGACTCGAACATGACGGCCGCGTGGCAGATGTCGTGACAGACGCCGAGGTATCGCCGCGCGACATCGCTGTGCAACGACTGCTCGAAGAGATCGACGACGTGTTGGCTTCGGTCGAGCAAGCAACCGGGCTCGGGCTCGACATCAACGGTGATGCGCACGCCGCGCTCAGCCTCGATACGCGCCAAGCCGTGTGCTGCGCCTTCAAGATGTGAAATCGCAAGACCAACACTCCCACCGCAACTGTCGGCGCTGAAGGTCGAACGCCAACCAATGGGGAGCGTCGAGATCGATGCATGCGCTGTGCCTGGCGGCACGAGATCCGAGAGGATTTCAGCGAGCCGCAGCGTGTAGACGAGCCGTGACCGCTGTGCCCAGTGCGGCTCGTACACCGCGTGCTTGACGCATGCACCATGAAAATCGCCGAACGGAAAACCATTCATCGTGACGACCGCCAGCCCGAGCGCGTCAAGACGATCGCGAAGGCGACGCACATCGTCGCGTACAGAGAGTTCCGCTGCGGCAGCATCCGAGAGCCACAATCCGATGCCGAGCGTCGCGCGCGGGGCAACGAGCTCGCGCACGCGCGCCGCGTGCGTTTCGAGGTTCGCAATCGTCGTCGCGAGATCTGCGCCGGCGTGGACGTTGGTGCAATAGGCGATTCGGTTGGTCATGGGCGGCGCGCGGTGATTACGAGTCGACGGCTATGCCGGTCATACGGGACACCCGCGATGCCGCCGTAGAGCGCGAGTTCCGTGAAGCCGACACGCTGCGCCATGGCGGCGAGTTCGTTCGGGAAGTACATGCGCGTCTCGAATCGTCTCGTCTCGCGCCGACCGTCGGCGAAGCTAATGCTCCACGTCGAACGCACCGTTCCGCGCAACCAATCCGCTTCGGGTTCGTCGATGAGGAGTGTCTCACTGCCGTCAGGATGCGTGACGCGCGAACCGACCGGCGAGAGGCCGAATGCGACGATCCAGCACGGATTCACGCGCTCAAGCAGAAACCGTCCACCGGGTCGCAGCGACTCGAACGCACGGCGCAACATCTGTTCGTTGCGCCCGTCGTCGTCGCTATATCCGAAGCTCGTAAAAACGTTGATCGCAGCGTCGCAAGGCTTCGACGCGATGTACGAATAGGCGTCCGCACAAAAAAACTCGGCCGGGAGTTTCTCTGCTTGGGCCGCGCTCGTGGCTACTTCGACGTATGACTTCGCGAGTTCAACACCCTCAATCGAAACGCCTCGCCGCGCCAGCGGAAGTGCGACTCGGCCGATGCCGCAGCACTGGTCGAAGACGCGTTCGTTCGGCTTCAGCGCCAAGAGCGACACAATGCCGTCCGCCATCGCATCTGCGTGCGGACCTAGTCGCGGCACGAGGCCGATCGAAGCGTAGGTCTCGTCAAAGAACGTGGTCCACCAAGCACCAAACGGTGCGGACTCCGGTTTTGATGCCGCCGACACGGCAGTCATCGGTGCCTCGCTGCTTCAACGAGTTGACGCATGACGCCGAGTCCGAGCGAACGATCGGCCGTGCGCTCGGGGTGCCACTGCACGCCGACGTAGAACGGGCGAGTCGCATCGCGGATGCCTTCGATCACGCCATCGTCGCTGGTGGCGATCACGTCGAAGTGTCGCGCGTTGCCAAGCGCTTGGTGATGCGAACTCGCGACGGCACCTTCACCGAACGCGCTCGTGACGAGATGCGCGCCGTCATTGGAATGGCGTTCCGCGTCGCGCACTTCATCGTGCATGTGCTGGATCAACGGACACCCGCCGTGCACGCCCATCTCTTGCATGCCGAGACAAATACCGAGCGCCGCGCGTTCACGCGTTGTGTCGAGCGCCTGTAAGAGCGCGAAGTCGAATGCTTGGCGCCGGGCATCCATGATTTCCGCTTTCGGATGCAGCGTTAGACCGAAGGGGCGGACGTCGATGTCAGGGCCGCCAGTGAGAACGAAACCGTCGAGACGCGCCACGTAGTCGTCGACAAGTGCAACATCGGGCGTGAGCACCACAGGCGCGCCGCCCGCCTCGGTGAGCATGTCCACGTATGCCGCGTTCACGCGGACGATCGTCTTGCCGTTGAGCACGTCGATCGAGGGCGTGAGGCCGATGAGCGGCCGGGCTGGGACCTGCGAACTGGTGCGAGACTCGAGAGGGGACATCATTGGAAGGATACCTGTGAAAGTTTACGAATGCGGCGCGCGCCGCAATGATGTCGCCATGCATGCACTCTCCGCGCTACTCATGGTCGTAACGATTCTCCAAGCGTCACCGCCGATCGAGCCAGCGCCCGCTCCCGCCGATCAACGGGCGCAGGCACAGCAGTCCATGCGCGATGCGGCCGTGGCGTTTCTCGCATCGCTCGACGACAAAGCACGTGCGCTCGCAACACGACCGTTCGATGATCCGGCTCGGCGGAACTGGTCCTATGTGCGCGGCGATCGCGCCGGACTCTTTCTGAGTGACATGACACCAGTGCAGCGAGCCAAGGCGATGGCGCTCGCTGATAGCGCTTTGTCAGACGCTGGGCGCGAGCGAGTGCGACTCGTACAAGCGATCGAAGAAATCAACCGCGCCGACGAGCTGGCGCGCAAGAGCGAGCCGACGTGTGGTAGCGACCGATACGCGATCTTGGTCTTCGGCGATCCGATGCAAACTCCGTGGGGTTGGCGCCTCGAAGGGCACCACATCGGACTGCACTTCAGTTCTGTCGCGGGCGACACAACGACAACGCCGCTCTTCTTCGGAAGCTTTCCAGCCGCGCTCCGCGAAGGGCCGGGAAAAGGCAGTCGCCCGCTCGGCGTGGTCCAAGACGCCGCGCTTGAGCTGCGCCGATCGCTCACGGCCGAACAGCTGAAGCTCGCGACCATTGGCGACACTGTGCCAGCAGACGTGATCACAGGCCCGGGACGCGAAGCATCGCTGCGCGAAGCACCCACGCAGGGCGGCATCATGATGAATGATCTAACAGCTTCGCAGCGCGAGCTTTTGTGGGGATTGGTGGTGCGCCACGCGCTCGATCTACGCGGTGATCTTGCGTCGGACGAACTCCGCCGCATCAAGACCTCGGGCACCGAGCGCATCCGGTTCGGATGGGCTGGCGTTCCGCAAGTCGACAAGCCGCATTACTACCGCATCGCGGGACCGAGCTTTGTGATGGAGTTCGACTGCACGCAAGGAAATCCTGATCACGTGCACTGCGTATGGAATGATCCCGACCGGAACTTTGGAGGCGATCCCCCGCGCGATCTCCTGCGCGACCACGTGAAGGAAGAGCAGGCACCGCCCCCGGCTACGCCGTCCGGAACTTCCCCGACTGGCTAAGGAAGCGCACCGGATTGTCGTACGACATGCGTTTCACCGCGTTCTCGTCGTGACCACGCGTGCGCATTTCGATCTGCGCCTTCGGTACCGCGAGTGGATCGCTGTGTCCCCAATCGCCTGCAGAGTTGATCCAGAGTCGCTCGCCGCCGTAGGTTTCGATGATGTCGACCGCGCGCTGCGGTGTGCATTTCGTATCGGGATACAGCGTCATGCCCGCCCAATACCCGCCGTCGAGCACAAGCTTGACCGTGTGCTCTTCGACATGATCGATCAACACTCGCCCTGGATCGAGCGATCCTTGGTTCTTGATCGCGTCGAGAATCAGTCGCGTTCCCTTGAGCTTGTCTTCGAGATGCGGCGTGTGGACGAGGACGAGCAGGTTGTGCTTGGCTGCGAGCTGTAAATGCTCGTCCAAAATCGTGAGTTCGTTACGGCTGTTCTTGTTCAGGCCAATCTCACCGATGCCGAGCACGTTCTCCTTCTCGAGAAATTGGGGGATGAGTGCGATGACCTCGCGAGCGAAGACCGGATCTTCGGCTTCCTTTGGATTGATGCATAACCACGTGTGGTGCTTGATGCCGTACTGCGCGGCGCGCCGCGGTTCGAACTCTGTAAGCAGCTTGAAGTAGTCGAAGAATCCTTGCGGACTCGAACGATCGTAACCAGCCCAAAACGCTGGCTCGGTGATCGCAACACATCCAGCGAGGCGCATGCGCTCGTAGTCGTCGGTCGTGCGACTCACCATATGAATATGCGGGTCGATGTACATAGTGGGTTCGCGTTCAGGCCCGTTTCAGGCCGCTTTCAAGCCAGCGTCAGAGCGAGGTTGCGGCGTTGTGCGCGCCGAGCGCGCCCTTCATCGGAGCCTTGGCGATCGGCGTGGTGCTCGGATCGCTGAGAGATTCGAGCACCCGCCGCGCGCGGTCGGACTTGCCATCCAGCAGAATCGCGACGGCACGGAGCAGCGCGTCGTGGCGAAAGTCGCGTTGACCTGCACCCGTGCGCGGCACCGCGCGGTCGATGCGATCGAGGAACGCGGCGATATCGAGAACCTTCGCGCGGTGCTCGATGAAGTAACGGTCAACAACCGCAGTGCGATCGATAGGAACGGACGACATGATGGGATCGTACTGGTTCCACTGGTAATGCCCTCGCAGTGGCCACTCAGCGCTCTCGCCATCTTCCGAGCAGTAGCGCGAGGTCGCGCGCTCCAATCGTGCCATCGCCGTCGATGTCCGGCGCTTGATCGGTCGTCCCCCAAGCTGCGATGAGCGCGGCGAGATCCGCGCTGTCCACCCAGCCATCACCATTGACATCGCCGGTGATTCCCGAACCAAAGCGTCGGACGATGACGTCGCGGAAGCCGTTCCTATCGAGCGGCCCGAATGTGTAATCGGTCGTAGAAAACGCGAGCGTCCGGCCGTCGGCGCTGAGGGCGGTCCATTCGGGTTCGTCTTTGATGAGGACACCGTCGAGAGATATCGTTGCAAGCTCAGTGGTTTGAAGCACACGGTCGTACCGTTGCGCCTGTGCAGAGTTTGGCGGTATTGCGAGTCGAGTCAACGTCGGATCGGACGAGACAAAGCTCACGAAGCGACCGTGACCGCTGATCGCAACGAACCATCCGCCACTGTCGAGCCAGGTTCCATCTTCGTGCAGCGTGACGCCAACGGTTGTGTTTGTCGCGCGGTCATAGAGATACACCTGCCGGTCGTCGCTCGGCGGAAAACCGGGTGCATCACCTCGCGATACGAACGCAACAAAGCGGCCGGAGTCATCGATGTCCGCTTCAGATACGTTCTCGTAAAGACCGAACACGAATCCCGCGCTGATCTCTTCAAAGTTGCCGCTCTGGCGATCGATTGCAAACAGTCGCTTCGGCACCGCCGGACCCGCATCGCCGTCAATGTTGCTCGTGAGCAGAAGAATCACCTGTCCGTCCGATGACATGCTTCTCGATCCCGAGTCGGCCAACAACTGATCGCCAGATGGTGTTGTCGAGATTCGCTCTGTCGTACCTAACAAACGGTCGCGCAAGAACACATCGAATCGCGCGTTCGTGTCGTTCGGAACAAGATCTGCGGACATCGATTCGAAGAGGACGAAACGACCGTCGTTCGACACACGGGTGACGTTTCCACCCTTGCTCGCCGCGCCGCCGCTCAGGGACACCGTGACCAGCTCAGTCGTGCCGAGCAATCGGTCGTGGATGTAGCCTTCTGCGGTATTGGTCAGATGCGGAATACCAGCGAGGGGAGCGAGCGAGTTGAAGGCGACAAATCGTCCATCACCGCTGAGTACAGGCAACGAAAATGAAGAGTTTGCGGCTTGGCCACCGCCGGACATGACGCTCACGCGCTCAGGCCAACCCGCGGAAGCGTCAAGCGACCATTCGCGGTCAAAGATGTCTGCGACAGAGTTCGTATCAGCGCGGACGAGGTTGGTCGCCTGACTGAAAAAGCGCCACCACGCGACCATCTGCGGAGACGCGCTTTCCTCCGTCTTCGTCCTCGTACGAGCTGGCGCCGTTCCCCTGTTCGAGCGGGGTTCGACTCACCACTTCGAGGGAAAACACCGGGTTCCGGCTGGCGGCTGGGACTGCGAACGCCGCGCTGCCGACGAGGAGAGAGAGCGCTGTGAGTCCTGCCAACTCGGGGCCCGAAACTGATGAGCGAGCGAAGGCGTGGCGTCGATGCGACATGCGTGAACTCCAAGGGTGATGCTGCGAGTTTTGATCAGCTATACCGGCATGGAAGAGCCAGTGACCAATGACGCAACGCGCTGCGGTCAGCGGAGTTCGCGCCCGATCGAACGACGTGGGCGAAGTCGTTCGATCGCACCTCGAAGAATCGCGTGGTCGATCGCGTGAACGTCTTCAGCTTGACCGATGCCGCGAAGCAATGTGAGAGTGAGTCGCCCGCCGAGATGCTCGCGAAACTCTTCGAGCCCTCGCAGCATCGCATCGGTGTCGCCGAGAGCGGGGTGCCAGGTCGCGATACCGAGTCGGTCGAGCAGGTCGAGAGTTCGGCGAGCGTCGGATTCGGGCAAGCGTCCTTCAAGCGCGGCATACATCGTATCGAGCGCTACCCCGACTCCGACCGCAGCGCCATGGGACAACGCGAACGCGGTCAGGGTCTCAAGCTTGTGCGCCGACCAGTGCCCATAGTCGAGCGGTCGCGCTTCACGCAGTTCGAATGGGTCGCCGCCGCGCACGATGTGCCGCAGATGCAGTTCGGCCGAGCGGCGGATCACCGGCATCGCTTTCGCAATGTTCCGAGCGCGAATCGCGTCTGCGTCTTCTTCCATCCGGTGAAAAAATCCGGGGTCACGCAAGAGCGCGATCTTGACCGCCTCGCTGAACCCGTCGCGCCAATGCTGCTCGGGCAACGTCTCAAGAAACTGTTCGTCGTTGAGGACGGCCCATGGCGTAGTAAAGGCGCCGACAAAGTTCTTCTTGCCGAAGCGATTGACGCCGTTCTTCACGCCGAGCGAAGCGTCGTCCTGCGCGAGCACAGTTGTCGGCACGCGCACGAGCCGCACACCGCGGTGTGCGATCGAGGCTGCGAATCCAACCGCGTCGAGTACGGCACCGCCACCGATGGCGATGATGAAGCTCTGACGACAAATGCGATGGCGATCGACCGCTTCAACCATGCGATCGACGAACGTGACGCTGTTCTTGCACGACTCGCCGCCGTCGATCGCAATGAACTCCTCGGGCGCAGGAACGCGTTCGGTGTGAGCGCTCGCATAGGCGCGAATGCGCTCTGAAAGCAACGGCCACGCGGCGCTGACGCCCGAGTCAATTGCAACAACGAGGCGCGATACGCCGCGACCGCGTCGTTGCGGATCGAGCGCGTCGGCAAGCGTTGGATTGGCCGGGTCGAAGAGATCGCGCGTAAACCGCACGCGATGGATGAAATCGACAGCGAAAGCAGCGTCGGTAGAACCGCGCGAAACCAAGGCGCCGTCAAGGCCGATGTCGTTCGGGGGCGTCACGGGGAGGGCGGAGGATAGGGGAGGTTGCGCGGTGAGGGCTCGTCGCTGACGCGCGGGACGATCAAAAGCGCTCGCCCCGGCTGAATCGGTGGAGGCAAACTGCGGCCGCAGTCGCGACATTCAGGCTGTCGCCGTATTTCGTCATGGGAATTCGGACGCGCATTTCTGAGGCCGCGAGGGCGGCTGGCGACAGTCCCGTGAATTCACTCCCGACGAGAAGCGCGACGCGATCGGGGGTTGACGCGTCGTCGAGCGCGACAGCGTCCGGAGTCAGCGCCGCTGCGACGAGTGTTAGATTCCACTCCGTCCGCAGGCGAGCGAGATCGGCGATCCAGTCAGTGCTGCGAACGGTCGGTATTCGAAGCGTCCGTGCGAGCGAAACGCGGAGGCACTTCCTATAGAGATGGTCGTGGCAGCGTGGGCTGAGCAAGACGAAATCGACGCCGAAGGCCGCAGCATTGCGGTAGAGGCTGCCCATGTTGTCAGCGTTGGTGACGTCTTCGATGGCGAGCACAGTCAGCCGGTCGCGGCGGGGCAAGAGGCAGTCAAGTGTCTGACTGATCTTCGGCGGTCGATTCCCTATCGCGAGAACGCCGCGGTGGACATCGAAGCCAGCGATCTGTTGGAGGAGCGCGTCCGTGGCGACGAACAGCGGAACAGCCGTGTGGCCCGTCGCGTCCATGAATGCGCGCATCGCTCGCGCGTGTCGCGTTTCGACCAGCACGGACTTGGCGAAGCTTCCGATCTCCAGCATTCGCTCAACGACTTGGCGACTCTCTGCGACGAACACTCCAGGGCGACTGTCGATGCCGATGAGATCGCGCTCGCGGACTTCGCGATATTCCGCGATCTGCGGATCTTGCTCGGATTCAATCATGATCACGACGCTCGCCATGGGTGCATTGTCGTCGGGCGAGCGATCCGGCCGTTTGGGCGATGAAGGCCGCTCGACGGAAGCGATGACGAGCCGGAGGACGAGCCGGAGGACGGTTGGACGAGGAGCGGTTGTCAGGAAGCGAACTGCGGGTGTCTGACACCCAAGGTAGCGAACGGCGGGTGTCTGACACCCAAGACAGCGACCTGCGGGTGTCTGACACCCAAGGTCGCGAACGGCGGGTGTCTGACACCCAAGACAGCGAACTGCGGGTGTCTGACACCTAAGACGGCGAACGGCGGGTGTCTGACACCTAAGACAGCGAACGGCGGGTGTCTGACACCTAAGACATCGAACGGCGGGTGTCTGACACCTAAGACAGCGAACGGCGGGTGTCTGACACCCAAGACAGCGACCTGCGGGTGTCTGACACCCAAGACGGCGAACGGCGGGTGTCTGACACCCAAGACGACGAACGGCGGGTGTCTGACACCCAAGACAGCGACCTGCGGGTGTCTGACACCCAAGACGGCGAACTGCGGGTGTCTGACACCCAAGACGACGAACGGCGGGTGTCTGACACCCAAGACGGCGAACTGCGGGTGTCTGACACCCAAGACAGCGAACTGCGGGTGTCTGACACCTAAGACAGCGAACGGCGGGTGTCTGACACCTAAGACAGCGAACGGCGGGTGTCTGACCCGCACATCTGAGCCAAGGCGATTCCGCCGCAGACGAGATCGCTGGTCACAAAACAAGCTGTGGTATATCTTTACGTCTACTACTTCTACTGCGTCTACGTCGGTTGTTTCTCGCCACGCCGCGACCAAACTGTTCACCGTTCGCTGAAGTCGTTCCCGGGCACGCTGCCCACCCGTCGGTCCGCGCCCGCCGCCGAATGCGCAACCCTAGCCGCCGAGCGACCCGATGCCGGGTTGACGAGCCCGCCGCGAGGTTTATCGTTGAAGCCGTCTTTGCGTTCGCGTGGGAGATAGGAACTGGAGTTCTGCATGACGGAATTGATCGTGGCCCGCAGACTTGAGAAGCGGTTTGGTGACATTCATGCGGTTCGCGGGATCGACTTGGATGTTCCCGCTGGGCAAGTCCTCGGGTTCCTCGGACCGAACGGTGCTGGCAAGAGCACATCGATGCGGATGCTGACGGGCTTTCTCGAACCTACCTCGGGGTCGGTTGAGATTTGCGGCATTGACCTAGCTAACAACGCGCTTATTGCGAAGCGCGAAATTGGTTACCTCCCCGAAGGTGCCCCTGCGTATCCCGATATGACGGTCGAGGAGTTTCTCCGCTTCATCGCTCGAGCCCGCGGATTCACGGGTGCGGAAGCGACCCGGCGCGTCAACCGGGCGGTCGATCTGGTGCACCTCGATGGTGTGCGGCACCAGTCGATCGAAACACTATCGAAGGGCTACAAGCGACGGACCGGATTGGCGCAAGCGCTGCTGCACGATCCGAAGGTATTAGTCCTCGACGAGCCAACCGACGGCCTCGACCCCAATCAGAAGCACGAGGTGCGTGAACTGATTCGTAAGCTTGGTGGAGACCGCGCCATCGTCCTGTCGACGCACATTCTCGAGGAAGTCGAAGCGGTGTGTACCCGTGCCGTCATCATCAATCGCGGTTCGATTGTGTTTGATGGCACGCCGGCGCAAATGGAAGCGAAGGCGCCGGTATCGGTGACGCGCAATCGTCTTGATTGGGTCTTCCGTTCGTTGACAACGAGCGACGTGCGCGGCGCTGTGAAGGGAGCTGCGGTATGAACGCATTTGACCGCACGCTGTGTATTTTTCGCCGCGAGTTTCGCGCGTATTTCGCGACGCCGCTAGCGGCCGTGTTCCTCGTGATCTTTTTGTTTCTCGCGGGGTTCTTCACGTTCAATGTGGGCGGGCTCTACGAGCGGAACCAAGCCGATCTTCGCCCGTTCTTCCAGTTTCATCCGTGGCTCTATCTGTTTCTTGTGCCCGCAGTCTCGATGCGCTTGTGGGCCGAAGAGCGCCGCACCGGCACGATCGAGCTACTGACCACGCTGCCATTCACGGTCGCCGATCTTGTCATCGGCAAGTTTCTCGCGGCGTGGGCCTTCACGACACTCGCACTCGTGCTCACGGTCCCAATCTGGATCACCGTCTCGTGGCTCGGGAATCCAGATCACGGCGCTATCGTTGTCGGCTACCTCGCGAGCGCGTTGATGGCAGGTAGTTTTCTTGCGATTGGTTCGTGTCTCTCGGCATTCACGAAGAACCAAGTGATCGCATTCGTCCTATGCGCGGTCGTGTGTTTTCTCGTCTTACTCGCAGGCTTTCCAGCCGTTCTCGACATGCTCCGGTCGTGGCTTCCCGAAGCCGCCGGTGATCGTGTCGCCCGCGCACTTGGCTCGATGAGCGCGATGACGCACTTCGACTCGATGATGCGCGGCGTGATCGACCTGCGTGATCTTGTGTACTTCGGCTCGGTCATGATCGCTTGCGTGTTCCTCAACATCCTTGTCATCGATTGGAAGAAGGCCGACTGACATGCACCGCTCAGGGAAACGTACTGCTGCTCTCGTCGCAATCGTGGCAGTCATCGTTGGCGTAGTCGCCCTCAACACCGTGCTCGCGTTCGCGCTGCGCAACCTTCGACTCGACTTAACGCAGGAGCGGCTCTACAGCGTGTCGCCCGGCGTGAAGGACCTCGTGCGCAAGCTCGACGAGACCGTGCGCATCGATCTCTACTGGTCCGACTCGGTTGGGAACGACCTTCCGCAGTACCGCATGCTCGCGACTCGCGTGCGCGAGTTTCTCGATGAGGTCGCGACGGCATCGGACGGCAAGGTTGTCGTGCGTCAGATTGATCCGAAACCGTTCTCGGAAGAAGAAGACGTCGCGCGGGCATCCGGCCTCGCGGTGCGTCCGGTTGATGGCGCGGGCGGCACACTCACGCTCGGTCTTCTGATTCGAGGGCCGACCGACCGGACGGAAGTGATGGCAACGATCGGGCCCGACGACGAACCGTTCCTTGAATACGAGCTCGCGCGGCGCATCGTGTCTGTCGAGCGCGCCTCGAAGCCCGTCGTCGCGGTGCTGAGCACGATCCCTGAGAGTCGTGGGGGCGATCCGCGCGACCCACAGGCCGCTGGAGCGACGCCAATCCTTTTCCAGCAGCTCCGCACGCTCTTCGACCTCAGGTTTGTCAACGTCCCCAAGGACGGCGCGCCAACAGTTCCCGCTGATGCCAAGCTACTCATGATCATTCAGCCGCGCGGTTGGTCCGAGGCAACGCTTCGAGCGATCGACGAGTGGGTCGTCGCGGGCAAGCCGCTGCTCGCGCTTCTCGACCCGTGGTGCGAGAGCGATCCGTCGGCGCGGACCCAGGGATTTGGTGGCGGCGCAACTGGGACAGCGTTTGAACTCGGCACACTGCTCGCGTCATGGGGCCTCGAAATGCCACAAGATCCGCAAGGCGGCGCGTCGACGATGGTCGTCGGGGACCGTACTTTTGCGACGCGTGTGCGTGCCCGGGGCAGCTCGGGGCAAGCACTCGAACTGGACTATCTCCCGTGGCTTTCGTTGCGTGAGAGTGCGCTTGCGAAAAATGATCCGGTGACCGGGACACTCGCACAGCTCAACGTGATGTCCGCGGGTTCCCTCCGCAAAACCGAGAATGCAACCACTGCCGTCGAGCCGTTGCTCTCCAGTTCGCCCGAAAGCCAACTCATTCCCACCATGAAGCTGGGGTTCTTCGGTCAGCCGGATCAACTCATTAAAGACTTCGTGTCGCTCGGCACGCCACAGTTTCTTGCAGTGCGGGTGACCGGCCCTGTGACGAGCGCGTTTCCTCCGGCAAGTGTTGACGGCAGTCCCGCAGCAGCCGCGACTGGTGTCGTGAATCTCATCATCGTCGCTGACGTCGACTTCCTCGAAGATCGCGCGTGGGTGCAGGAGAATCGCTTCGGGGGCCAGAGTCTTGGATACACGGCTTTCGCTGATAACAGCTCGTTTGTCTTGAACGCTATTGAAACACTGACCGGTGATCGCGTGCTCTCTGACCTACGGGGGCGCGGTCAATATCGTCGACCGTTCGGACGCGTTGAAGATCTTCGGAAAACTGCTGAAGCGAACTTCCTCGCGGAAGAGCAGGTCCTTCAAACGCGGATCCGTGACAGTCAGCAGCGCATCAATCAGCTTCAGCAAGAGAAGGGCGCAGGTGCTCCGGGAGGCGCCGCTGGTTCGCTCGTGCTTTCACCGGAGCAGCAGGCTGAACTCACCAAGTTGAACGCGACAGTTGTCGACTCTCGCAAGAGTCTGCGCGGAGTCCAGCATAAGTTGCGTGACGACGTCGAACGACTGGGCCGTTCACTCATGCTCTTAAACGTTGTTGCGTGGCCAATTCTCGTCGCGCTTCTCGCGTCGTTTTGGACGGTGGGCCGCGCTCGTCGTCAACATCGGGCGAAGGGAGGCGCATGATGCCGGAGGTTTCGCCAACTCGGGTTCGCGACCTGCGCTCCATGCCAGCGCGCCGACGCCGTGCCCAACTACTCCTCGGTACCGGAATCGCAGCCGTTGCGCTCGTCGCTGGTGCGATCTATGTGACGCGCGACGTTGGTGAGCCGCTGGCTGCAGCCAGCGGTCCGCTGGTGCCAGCACTGAGTACCACGGCTGACAGCCTCGCTCGCATCGAGGTGTTGAGCGGCGAAAAGACGGTGCTACTTACGAGACAGGGCGACACGTGGATCCTTGAAAGTGCGGGTGGCTATCCCGCAGATGTCGACGCGATTCGAACGCTCGTTGGTGCGGTGTCAATGCTCGAACGCATCGAACCGCTGACGACGAAAAAGGAGCGGCACGCCGAGCTCGGACTTGCTTGGCCAGATGCATCCGGTGCAGCGAAGCTGGTGCGATTCGTACCAGCGCAAGGAGCGCCGATCGAGGTTGTCCTCGGTCAGGAGAAAACAAATCCGACCTCACAGTACGCGCGGAACTTGGGTGAAGATCAAACATGGCGTTGCCGCGGCGCGGTGTCGCTCGACACCGAGCCCTCCAAGTGGATGACGACCGCGCTCTTGACGCTTCCACCCGAAGAAACCGTCGCGATCAGCTACGACGGACTTGAGCTCAATCGCGTGCAGGAAGATGGCAAGCCAGCGCAGTGGCAGGCGATCCTCGGCGTAACACCGGTTGACGCGGTCGCATGGAGCGATGCCGCGCAGACCCAAGCAAAGTCCACGCTGCCATCATGGATCACGCGCTTCGACTTCGACGACGTCCGCAAGCGCAGTGAGACATGGACCAGCGATCCACGTTTCACTATGACCTTCGACACAGTCCGCGCCGTCGTGCGCGTCGAAGGTGCGTCGGAGGGCGACGCGACGTGGGTGCGCTTCAGCGCCGAACCGAAGCCGGACGCGCCGTCCGCCGACGAGATCAACGCGAAGGCAAAGACGTCGAGTGATCCACGCGTGCCCGACTGGAAGACCTGGAACGATGATGTCGCGAAGTGGGAGTACAAGCTCGCGCCGTGGAAGCGCGGCGCGATTATGAAGATCAAAGAGCCGCCGAAGTTCGCAGCACCGCCGCCGAGGCCAAGGGGAGCACTCCCGGGCGCCAGCGGTTTCGTGCTGCCGCCAGGGGGATGAGGAACGTGGGTTTGAGAGTGTGTCTCGATCAGCCTGACGAATTGAGCTGATTTCTGCTCGCCTACCGAGGTCACGCGCTAGCAGCCCGCGGCGAACAAGTGGTTCTCCCGGCACGTGATGTTCAATCGTTCGTTCTTGCATACGAATGTGCCCGCGCTGGCCGGTGGTGAATGTGACGTCGAACGCGCGAGGCCCTGAACGGCTACGAGGGAGAAGTAAGGGTGCGGCGCGCGACTGCTCGTCAGGTGGCGATCGCTCTTGGCGAGCGGCGTTCGCATACTGGTGTCTCAGCGAACGATATCGATAGTGAGCCGCGTGGGGATTGGCGCTCAGCCGCTGGCACAACGGACTGCCCGGTACATCACTGAGGGAGAACGACATCATGAGATCAATGAGGCGAACGAAGTGTTCCATGTGGGCGTGCGCGGTGTCTCTATTCTCGACCTCCCTCGCGTTCGGCGCGCCACCAAACGACGAGTGTGCCGATGCGATTCCGATCACCGCCGTCGTCACGTTGTTCTGTACGAACTGCGCGACGACCGATGGCCCGCCGCTTGATCCGTCATGCGATGAAGGCTTCGGCCTTTCCTTTGTGGACGACATTTGGTTTAGCTATCTCGCAACTGCCTCTGGAGAGGTGTGTGTTTCGACATGCGGTGTCGCCAACTTCGACACGCGACTCGCGGTTTATTCCGGCGCTTGCGGATCGCTCGTCTTCGTCGGATGCAGCGACGACTCGGTCGATTGCTCAGGGTTCACCTCCGAGCTCGTCTTCACCGCGACTGCTTCGACGATCTATCGAATACGCGTCGGCGGCTTCAGCTCGGTCGGATGCGGATCACTCCTCGTGAGTCGTCGGGAGTGTGCTGAGTGTCCTAACAGTACCCACGACTGTTTCACACCAAGTAGATCGCCGGGCTGCTCGGATATCGATTGCTGTATTGCACTCTGCGTTGTCGATCCGTTCTGCTGCGACGTCTCGTGGGACGCGGTTTGCGTCGACGAAGCGGATGACTTCGGTGCGTGCGCGCGGTTCGCCGCCGATTGTCCGATCGTTCCCGGCGAGCCGTTCAATAACTGTTCGCTTCGCTATTTGCTTGTCGAAGATCTGGCACTGCTGCTCTTTGATTCAACCGGCGCGACGACTGATGGACCCACCACGGACTGTGCTTACGCTCACGACATCTGGTTCGGTGTCGATTCCATTGACGGCGGACGATTGACCGTCGAAGTGACTGGCGCAAGCTTCAACCCGGTCATCGCGATCTATGACATCGGTACTCATCCGTCGTTCGACCCGAGTGATCTGCCGAGCGATCTGCTTCAGTGCGGTAATGCACAAAGCGGTGGCGACGAGGTGGTATAAGCGGGCTCAACCATCATCGGACATCGTTACCTGATTCAGATTGCTGGCGCGACAGGAAATGGCCCAACGACCGGCTCGGGCACACTCGCGGTGAGTGTTGTCCTTCCGGCATTCTCGACGGGACCGAGCGCAGCCGCGAACTATGACGCGAATCCTGCGGGACGAGTCTCGACGATCGACGTCGGCTTCGCGACGGGCCGTCTCGCGGTAACGGGGTCACCTGCGCCGCCCGCTCCACTCGTTCGGTTTGCGCAACCGTTCACGCTAGCGGGAGTAGAAGGTGATGATTCAGTATGGACAATCCGCGAGTTGCATGTGAGCGGATGCGTGCCCGGGATCTCCGACTGCGTTGCGGCCTGCTCGCCAAGTGGTGACGACTGCGCGCCAGAGTTTGCTTCGAACGCGACGCTTGGATTCACTATTTGGACACGCGTTGCAACGCTCGCTCCGCAGAATGGCGACGAGGTTGCGATAGGAACCGTGAAGTTCCCAATCGGGAAGCAGCTCGTGGATTCCGCTCCAGAGAACGAAGACTTCGCGATCGTGCTCGAAACGCCGCTCGTCTTGCCAGCGGGAGACTACTACCTCGCCGTATACGCCGACGGTTTCGGTGACGGCGGAGCGGCCGCCGCATTGACGTGGTTCACCAATTCACCGTTTGGCGATGCGGTCCCACTGCTCGATGAACGCGGGCAGCCATTCGTATACCGCGATAATGGAATAGCCGATTCGTCGTTCGTTCCGTACGCGCTTCCGTCGCAGCTCTCTCAACAGGAGGCGCTCGACCCGGACAAGCTGTACGCGCAAGCCTTCGCGGTCGTCGGGTCGATTACGCCGGATTGCGCCCGCGTCAAGACAAAGGTGCAGCAGGCGCGTCTCAAACTCGCCCGAGCAGGTAGCCAGGGTGGCATGCTTGAGCCGGGAGGCTCGATGGGCTTTGGAATGTTGTCGGAAGAGATGGCCGCACAGATTGCCAAGGCCAACGCGCTCCTTGCACTGGCGCTGAAGCAGCTTCCTCCGAGTACCGGCGGCGGCGGTGTCGCTGGTGGCTGCCCGGAGTTTGATTTGATCCGCGTGCGGATGAAGCTTGAGGAAGTTCTGCTACTCGTCGCGCCGATGTTCCCAATCATGGTCGACTTGCTCAATGACGACTGCGTGACCGAGGAAGAGCTCGCGCTCGCGCTTGAGATGTTGAATCCGCTGCTCGAAGAAGCGATCCAGTTGCTCGAATTGATAGAGCAGCAGATCAACAACTGCCAGTCCGACTTGAACTCAGATGGCGCGGTCGATGCGGCGGATCTTGGAGTGCTCTTCGGTAGCTGGGGCGAGAGCGGATTCGGTGACTTGGATGAAGATGGATCGATCGGGCCGATGGATCTCGGGATCCTTCTCGGTGATTGGGGTCCGTGTCCCGATCCGGGATGAATGTCGTGCTTCTGTCGAATTGAAGTGAGAGAACGTACACACCTCGACGAAGGCATCGTCGAGGCGCTGAATGGTGCGACCTATGGAAGACTGTGTATGCCTCGACGAGGCAGCGCTCGAAGGATTTGCTTCGGGCTCCGGCATAACACCAGCGCGGGCAATGCACGTCTCGTCGTGTGAGAGCTGTCGCCGACGGTTGGAGGAGATCGAATCTGACAATGCCTTCATCGCCGAGTATCGGAGCGCCAACGCAGGCGGGCATACACACTGGGCACCCGTCGCTGACGCGACTATCGAGGGGTACCGGCTCGTCGACGAGATCGGACGCGGCGGACAAGGCGTTGTGTTCCGGGCCATCGACGAACGAGCTGGTCGCTTCGTCGCGCTCAAGCTGCTGAGGGCCGGTGCGGCATCGTCGTTCCATCGCCGACGGTTCGATCGCGAGATTGAGATCGTCGCCGGCTTGCGGCATCCCGGAATCGTCACGCTCTACGAGGCGCTCGACACCGCAGACGGCGGGCGGGCGATCTCGATGGAGTACGTCGATGGACTCCCGTTCGACCGCTGGTGCGCCGAACGCCGAGCTGCGGAGGGGCCGCTTTCGGTATCGATGTTCAACGGAATGCTCGCTGTTTGCGACGCAGTGCAGTACGCGCACTTGCATGGCGTCATTCACCGCGACCTTAAGCCAGCGAACATCATTGTTGATCACGAAAACATGCCGCGCGTGCTCGACTTCGGAGTCGCGCGGAGCGAGGCCGTGTTCGACGAGTCGACGTTTACCGTCGGATTCGTAGGATCGCCAGGCTACGCCGCTCCCGAGCAAATTGTCGGTCCGCCGAAAGACGTCGACGTACGTTGCGACATCTTCGCGCTTGGTGCAATCGTCTATCAAGCTATCACCTCGCACTTGCCCTTCCCGAATCGCCCGAACGTGGCATCACTCTCTGAGCATGTGCGCGACGAGCGAGCGCCGACCGCTGCGAGCACGCTCGTCGCGCTCGGGCACGGTGTCCGCACCCGGGATGTCGACGCGGTACTTGCAAAAGCGTTGGCATGCGAGCCTGAGCGGAGATATCAGTCGGTTGCGGAGTTACGTGAGGATCTCATCGCGCTCCGCGAAGGTGGCCCGGTGCGAGCTCGCCCCGACGGCATTTCATACATCGCGCGGCGAGCGATGCGGAAGCATCGATGGGCAGTCACGATCAGCGCCGCGACAGCAGTTGCGATGCTGGCGTCCACTGTGGCCTTCGCTGCGTTGTGGCGCGGGGCGGCGGAACGGGCGAAATCAAATCTCTCCGTTGAGCTGATTGTGAGCTATCACAACACTCTGCGCCCGCGGATCGACCAAATTGAAGCGATGTCGCAGCACGATCGAGACGCTGTGGCAAGCTCAGCGGGCACGGTGGAATCGATCATCATTGCGTGCGGCAACGACGCCGTTCGCGAGGCGAGTCTCCGACACGGCTGGGCACATCTACTTTCGAACGCAATCGGCGATCATGCAAAGGCCATCGCATTCGCCCGCGGCGCTCTTCAACTTCGAGAGCGGGCACTCGGGAGCAACGATCGCTCGACGCTTTCGACCTTGGAACTCATTGCGGTGCTTGAATCACGGGCTGGTCACTTAATAGCCGCGATAAAGACGGCGGATGATCTCCGTGATCGAACCCGCGCGATCATGCCGCCAGACGCTGAGGAGGTGAAGCGGGTGAGCGCGTTCTGCGACATTATCGCAATGCAGAAGGCTGCGGTCACGGCCAACGCACACCTCCAATCAGCAGAAGACGCGCTGGGAACCGGTGACTTTGACGCTGCGCGGAAGGCAATCGAGGAAGCCCAGAAACCCCTACAGCCTTTGCCTAACATCACGCCTGATTAAGGCGACCACGTGTCGAGGTCGGTCGCGTTTTGCAGCTCACGCCGTCGCGCGCTGCGGTGCGTCGGTCCAGTTCGCCTCGAGTGTTGCAACAACCTCGCGAAGCTTCTTCACGATGCGCGACTTGATGCGATAGACCTCGGCGACCTCTATGCCAAATTCTTCCGCGACCGCTTCGGGCGGAACGGCATGGAGCGCGAAGCGCTCGAATGCGTCGATCGTCTTCGCCTCGGTGCGACCTTCTCGCCGCAGGTGATCGAGCGCCTCGTCCAGAATTGCGCGGCGCGTTGCTTCGTCCCACGTGCGGTGCATTTCATGCACCGGCACCTGCTCGGCGATCGACTCACTTGACGAACCGAGCATGCGCTGACGGGCGCGTAGGCAATCGATCGCGCGATGGCGAACGATTGCCAAGATCCACGTTCGAAGGCGAGCCCGCGTCGGGTCGAAACGTCCTTCGGTCCACTCGCGCAGGAACGCGATCATCGTTTGCTGCGCGACATCTTCGGCGTCGCACTGACGCAGGCCGAGCCTGCGAGCGACAGCCAGCACAACGGGGCGATAGCGGGCGTCGAAGTCGATCCAAGCTTGCTGATCGTTCGGGGTTCCGATTCGACCGAGCAGGTTGACTGTCGTCGCGCTATTGCTCCCGGGCTGCTTGAGGGGCATGGCGGCGTTCGGTCGTTCGCGATGTCGATTCAGATCGCTGGTGGTGTTCATGGCAAGATCCTTTCCGAAACGCATCGAGCGCTCACTGTTCATCTTCACGGATGACTGCGTGATTTTTGCCCCTCGCGCCTGCCGTCGGTTCGGTCTTCGCTCAGCATCTTCCGTAGGGAGGCGACGGCCTCTCTCCGAGATACGCGAGAATGCCATGTCCAGCATTGCCAACAGATCCGGCTGTCGGCCGTTTCTGCCGGATCCGCTCACGACTCGCGTGGGGACGAAATTGTGAATAATTCGTGTGAACTCGACCTTCACAGCCCTTCACCAGGAAGGCAGCATGCCACTCACACTCAGAACTCTCTTGGCCGTCCTCGCGCCGACCGCGCTCACGCTCGCGTCCTGCGGTACGGGGCAGCCAGCCAGCGGCCCGCCAGCGACGCAGTCCGCGCCGATCAGCAGGATCCAAGTTGAGCATTTCTCGGGGATGGCCGTGGTGCAAGCGGTCGATCCAGCGACGAGCACGTTGCAGCTTCTGTGGTCAGACGGTGTGCTCAAGAACTACACCGCGGGACAGAACCTAGCGAACTTCAGTGAACTGCGAGTTGGTGACAGCGTGAAGGCGTGCGTTGTCGAAGAGCTCGTTGTGTACATCGGATCCGATGCAGCGAGTCCGAGCGCTGGTGGCGGCACGAGCGCGCAACTCGTTCCGAGAGGCAACTCTACCGCGCTTGTTCTCGCTCGGACCCATGTCATCTCCGAGCGGATCGTTGGACTCGATCAGATAAACAGAACCATCACGCTGCAAGCAGCTTCAGAGCCACCACGAACGCTGAACATGGCGGCGCACCTCGGCATGTCTCGGCTTCGCGTGGGCGAAGTCGTCGTGATACGGGTCACCGACGCGATCTCGGTTTCGATCGAGAAACAGTAGTCCGTTACGGGCAGATATATAGGGGCTCTTCGACAAGAGTCTTGCCCGGACCTTATCACTCGCTGCGGACGATCAGCGCGGACCCTTCCACAGCGCCGCCTCAATGCACGCGACGATGTGCATGATCCATCCGCCCATGCCCAAGGTGAGCACCCACACGACAGCCGCAAGAACGAGCATGACGAGCGCGGCGACGATTCGTCCTTGGACGAGCTGGCCGAGACCGGGGATGAAGAAGCTGCAAATCGCAGCGATGACGTTGCTAGTTGAACCGCGACCCGGACCGTTGGTCATGTTCCTACTCCTGAAATCCATGTGCGAGAGGACGAAGTGCTTTGGATTCTCGCAGCAACAGTTTCGAGACGCTCAATTGGGCGGTAACGCGCGCCGCCCCAGCTCGCGCTCGTAGCCAGCACGCCACACCGCCGGTGTGATCCGAACAACTGCCTTAACGATATTCGTATCGAGATCAAGTGCGATGCGAAGCGTCGACGGCGACGGTCCGTCAAGATCCCAGTCAAGGCAATGTTCGCGGAGGTCCGCATCGTAAAACTGGGCGTCGGGTCCGCCGATCAACGCGCCCAGTTCCACGATGGACATACCCTCGCGAACCTTCTCCGCGTTGCGAGCGCGCTCCGAGAACGCGACCGGCTTCGTGATTGCGTGAGCTTGGTCGGGTGCCCAGCCACCGCTCTCGCACTTCGCGCAGGGAACGAGCGGCATGCACGGACCGACCTCGGGCATCTCGCCGAGTCGTCGCAGTGCCAGATGCAATTCGGAACGCAACCCCGCGGTGCCCTCGCGGACTGTGCTTGTTCTCGTCGCCTGCTCGAGTTTTCTGAGTAGTGGCACTGCGTCGTGGAGCTCGCGACAGCCAACGACATGGATGGCACTGAGCAGGTCGAACCAGGTGCGCTAGCCGCCCTTCTCGAGACTGACGAGAGGATCGACCTTCGCCGCGTACGTCAGGCGCGCAATCGCCCAGCGGGACTCGTCACTCAAAACAGCCGCGAAGATGGCCGCAGCGCGCGGATCGTGAGGAACTGCCGTACTCATCGCCCCCGCCGCGCCAAGGTCGACGACGCGGCCGTCCGACAGGTCGATCACGATGTGACGACCCCAGAACGTGCGAACAACGAAGTAGGTTTCGGTGCCTGCGCCACTCGCTGCGGGGATTTGGATAAAGCTGAAGCGCGAGCGACCGGTCCACATCGGGCCGGCTGTCGTTTCGCTCACGAATCGTGATCGCTCGTCGAGCGGAATCGTCGCGAGGAGATCGGGACCTTTCGTGGCACGTCCATCTTTCGGGTCGAGGAAAATGACCGTCTTGTCGGAAAGTCGCGCTGCGACGTTTCCTTCATCGCTGACTTCGATACTCAGTGGTGAACGTTCTTCGCTCGCTTGGACACGCGACCAGATTGATTTCTTTGTCCGTTGATCGAAGAGTGTGTAGGTAAAATTCGAGGCAAATGCCGCACGACCATTCGCGTTGTCCGGGCTCATTACTTCGAGCTTGAAGGCGCGGTTGGGTGACAGCTCCTTCGCGTCGCTGAAGTAGCGATCAGTCGCGCGGGCAATCGAGACCGCGCCGAAAAAACTCATGACTGCGATGAGCACGACGACGTGAAGACCAACACGTGACACGCACGACCCCCCTTGCAGATACAGTTGTGGCTGTTCGTACTAATACGCCGACATCGGTGGACACGAACACACAAGATTGCGATCGCCATACGGATTGTCGACGCGGCCGACCGATGGCCAGAACTTGAAGTCCTTGAGCCAAGGGGCTGGATACGCCGCCTGCTCGCGCGGGTACGCGTGCTTCCACTCGTTGGCGCTCACCGTCGCTGCGGTGTGCGGCGCGCCCTTGAGCACGTTGTCTTCGCGACTCACCTTACCCTCTTCGATCGCGCGGATCTCGGCGCGGATCGCGATAAGTGCGTCACAGAAACGATCGAGCTCGTGCTTTGATTCACTTTCCGTCGGTTCAATCATCAAGGTGCCGGGCACGGGCCAGCTCATCGTCGGTGCGTGGAATCCGTAATCGATCAGTCGCTTCGCGACGTCGTCGATCTTGATGCCAGCGCTCGCGTCGAATGGACGCAAGTCGAGAATAAATTCGTGCGCCTGTCGGCCGTTGTGATTCGCGTAGAGAACCTTGTAATGACTCCCGAGGCGGTGCGCCATGTAATTCGCGTTCAGAATCGCGACTTCGGTTGCGTGCTTCAATCCGTCGGCACCCATCATCGCAATGTACATCCACGAAATCGGCAGAATGCTCGGGCTGCCGTACGGTGCCGCACTCACGGGACCGATCGCGTGTCGCCCTGCCGACGCCGGACGTGACACCGGGTGGCCAGGCAAAAAGTCCGCGAGATGCGCCACGACGCCGATCGGCCCCATGCCGGGGCCGCCACCGCCGTGCGGAATGCAGAAGGTCTTGTGCAAGTTCAAGTGGCAGACGTCAGCGCCGATATCACCCGGTCGCGTGAGGCCGACCTGCGCATTCATGTTCGCGCCATCCATATACACCTGACCGCCGTGCTTATGCACGACTTCGCAGATCTCCGTAATGCCTTCTTCGAACACGCCGGCAGTCGACGGATACGTGACCATCACGGCGCCGAGGTTCTTCGCATGCTCGGCGGCTTTGGCGCGAAGATCGGCGATGTCGATGTATCCCATGTCTGTGCATGCGACGGCGACTACCTTCATGCCAGCAACAACGGCGCTGGCTGGATTCGTGCCGTGCGCCGACTCGGGAATCAGACAGATGTCGCGGTGCGCTTCACCACGATGCTCGTGATAGGCGCGGATGACGAGCAAGCCTGCGTACTCGCCTTGCGATCCAGCGTTCGGCTGGAGCGACACCGCTGCGAACCCCGTGATCTCGGCGAGCCACGTTTCGAGCTGTGCGAACATCTCGTGATAGCCGACGAGGTCTTCCTTCGGCGCGAACGGATGAATCCGTCCGAACTCGCTCCACGTCACCGGGATCATCTCGCTCGTCGCGTTCAGTTTCATCGTGCACGAGCCGAGCGCAATCATCGACTGCGCGAGCGAGAGATCGCGCGACATGAGTTTGAAAATATAGCGAAGAAGCTCGGTCTCGCTGTGATACATCGAGAAGACCGGATGCGTCATGAACGCGCTCGTGCGCTGCATCGCCGCAGGCAGCGGCGACTTCGCGACCGGCATTGCTGCGGTGTTCTTGCCGCCAGCGAAGAGCGATGCCAGCGTCGCCAAATCACTCTCGCTCGTCGCCTCATCGAGTGCGATACCGATCGAGCCGTCGCCGAACTGACGCAGGTTGATTTTCTTTCCGCGCGCGGCGGCAATGACATCCGCAGTCTTCACACCAGCTCCAAGTTTGACCCGCAGCGTGTCGAAGAAAGGCTTCGTGCCGATGTCGTGACCGAGCTTACGCAGAGCTTCGGCGAGTGACGCGGTCATGGTGTGTACCCGCGTCGCAATTGCCTTCACACCTTCGGAACCGTGATAGGTTCCGTACATGCCAGCGATGATCGCGAGCAGTACCTGCGCCGTGCAGATGTTGCTTGTTGCGCGCTCGCGACGAATGTGCTGCTCGCGCGTTTGAATTGCCATACGCAGCGCCGGATTGCCGTGGGAGTCGCGGCTCATGCCGATGATGCGCCCCGGCATCTTCCGCACATACTCACTCTTCGTAGCGATGAACGCGGCGTGCGGGCCACCCGCGCCAAGTGGCACGCCGAAGCGCTGCGAATTGCCGACGCACACGTCGGCGCCCCATTCGCCAGGCGGAACAAGCAGCGTCAACGCGAGTAGGTCGGCCGCTGCGACGACGAGTGCGCCGGCCTTGTGCGCCTTCTCGGCGAAGCCGCGATAGTCCTCAACTCGTCCGTCGGTCGTTGGATATTGCACGAGTACGCCGCAGCAGTCTGAGCCGACGTCGAACGCCGCTGGTGTGCCGACGACGACTTTGATGCCAAGATGCTTCGCGCGGGTTTCGACAACTGCGATTGTCTGTGGATGGCAGTCCTCGGCGACAAAAAACGTGTTTCGTCCCCCGGCATTGGCGTTCGAGCCCGTATCGCTGTTGACTATCGAATGACACATCGACATCGCTTCCGCCGCAGCGGTCGCCTCGTCGAGCAGCGATGCACCCGCGAGCGGCAACCCGGTGAGATCAGCGATCATCGTCTGGAAGTTGAGCAGCGCCTCGAGACGGCCCTGCGCGATTTCGGCTTGGTATGGCGTGTATTGCGTGTACCAACCGGGGTTCTCAAGAATGTTGCGCAGGATCACCGCTGGTGTGATCGTGTCGCTATATCCCAGCCCCAAGAAGCTACGCGACACCTGGTTCTTCGCAGCAACGCGCTTCAACGCGTCGAGTGCTTCGAACTCCCCGCGCTGCGCGAAGCCGTTTGCGTTCGTCGCATCGCGTAACTCGAGCGGTCGGCGCAGACGAATGCTGTCCGGAATCGTTGCTGCGATGAACGGATCCATCGAAGCAAATCCGAGCTGGCGCAACATTTCGGCTTGCTCGCGCTCGGTCGGTCCAATGTGTCGTCGCGCGAACGTATCGAGCGGTGGAAATGGATGGGTCGCAGCGGCCGATGCGGCGTCGAGGATCGTCTGGGGCGTGGTCATGGTGGTGTCTGAAGCAAGGCAGCGATATCGAGGCGTGGCTGCGCAGCGGTCGGTTGGGCGAAAAGGTCGCAGTATAGAGGTCTGCCGCCGTCGATTCAGCGGGTTGATTGACTGCGTCGCAACCGCAGCGGCGATGCCCGGTTCTCTCCCGTTCGCGGCCTCCGGTTCGCGTCACTTCTGGGTTTTCGCTCCAATAGACAAACTCTTCAACCGAACGACATCACGTCGCTTTCCGCGAACTCCTCCCATGCGAACTACTCCCTTCCTCACCGTGCGAGCGTCTGCCGCCGCGGTCGTCATCTTGGCCGGGCAGTGTGCTGGTCGCGTCGCCGCCGATCCGCCGACGGACGCCAAGGCCGATGCGCCCGCTGCGGTATCTGGCGCGGGCACGATGACTCGCGGAGTCGTCAATCCCTATAGCTTTCAGCCGCAGGACACGTCCGTCACGGTTGATGCGAAGTCCGTCAATCTCAAGCAGCTCTTCGAAGACCTCGGCCCCGACGCGATCGAGTGGTACCAGCATGTCCAGACGCTCTCGAATCCGTGGTTCGAGGGCCGCTGCCCAGGGAGCGCTGGACACATTCGCGCGATGGAATACATCGAATGGTGGATGTCGAAGACCGGACTTGAGCCGGGTTTTCCCGCGGAGTCAGCGGGAGCTGAAGCATCGTATCGCCAACCGTTTGAACTCGCGGGGCGTGAGCCAAAGGTGTTAGCTTCGACGGTCGTCGTTGACGGCAATGCTCTCATGGATGGCAAGGATTACATCGTCACCGGATCTTCGGCGAGTGGTGACGTGACTGGCTCGCTTGCGTTTGCGGGTTACGCGATCGAGCAAGGCCGCGGCGATTACACAAGCTTCGGCGACGGCAAGGATCTTCAAGGTCGCGTTGCGATGATCTTTCGTTGGGAGCCGCTCGACGGCGACGGCAACGAGCGTTGGGAGAAGGCGAGCGATCGTCCGCGCATTCGTATGGCAGACAAGCTCGGCGCGGTGATCGATCGCGGCGCGAGCGCGGTCATTGTCGTCGACGCGCCAGGTGCGACGGCCGCCGAGCGACCGCTCGAAGATCTGCGCTCAAGCCGGTGGGGCGGACCGCGCGGTGTGCCGGTGGTTCAGATCACCACTGATGCCGCCGATGCGCTCGTCAAGAACGCCGATCCGCAAGGCCGCGATCTCATGACGCTCCGCAAGCTCGCTGACGAAGGCACGACGAAAGAGTTCGCGATGAAGCCTGACGTGACAGTGACCGTCGCCGCGGAAATGGGGGACGCAAAGGTGCCAACAGCGAACATCGGAGGCATTCTGCGAGGAAGAGGTTCGCTCAAACATGACTGGATCATCATCGGCGGACACTTCGATCACGTTGGTTATGGATTGTTCGGTACGGATCCGAAGTATCGCGGCCAACTACACCCTGGTGCCGACGACAATGCGAGTGGCACCGCGGGCGTCCTTATTCTCGGGCGGCAGATGAAAGAGACGTATGAGCATGCGGCACCGGACGCAAGCTTGCGCAGCGTGCTCTTCATTTGTTTTAGCGGAGAAGAGAGCGGGCTCGACGGTTCGAAGTGGTGGGCGAAGCACCCAACGTTGTCGGCCGACAAGATCAGCTGCATGCTCAACATGGACATGATCGGTCGGCTGCGTAACGACGATCTGTCGGTCGGCGGTACTGGTACGGCCAAGGAGTTGGACGCAAAGGTCGAAGCCGCAGTCAAAGAGAGCGGACTGACGGTTCACGCCGATCCAACCGGACGCGGTCCGAGCGATCATGCAAGTTTTTATAACGCTGGCGTGCCTGTGCTCTTCTTTTTCACTGGAACGCACGATGTCTATCACCGACCCGGTGACAAGGGTTACACCGTGAATCCAACGGGCGCGATGAAGACGATCGCACTCGTGAAGTCAATCGCGATGGATCTCGTTGACGACCCGCAGCGACTTGAATTCACCTCCACTGAAGGTACGACGTCACCCGATCGCGGCTACGCGCCCGTGCGACTTGGCGTCATGCCAGCGATGGGTGACGCCGACGCGGGTGGCGTACTGGTTGAAGGTGTTTCGGCGGAGACGGCTGCTGCGGAAGCGGGCATCAAACAGGGCGATCTCTTGCTTTCATGGGACGCGAAGGAACTCACGGGCCCCGCCGACATGATGGCGAGGCTGCGCGAACACAAGCCGGGCGACGAAGTGAAGATCACGCTGCGTCGCGACGGCAAGGAACAAGAAGTTACGGTGAAGCTGAAGGCGGGCAAGCCGCGCTCGTGAGGATTAGCTCGGATGTCGGGGAGCTTCTCACCACCGCCGACGTCGTGAGAAACCCTTGCACCCGAAGAGTCCAAGCAACCCTACCGCACCCGGACTCGGCACGGTGGATACGTATAGATTGTCGAAATATCCCAAATTGACGACAACACGGTCAAACCCGAAGTCGGTCGTCCAGCCCCAGAAGTGAATTCCGTTGAAGCCGTTCTCAAGCGTCAGGGTGGAGCTGGTGCTGGCAACAAGTTGTCCGCCCGAGTAGAAACTGAGGCTCACGGTCGCCCCCGCACCCGCGGCCCAACGGTCGATCGCGAACGCATGTTGGTCAGCGACAAAATTCACGGCTGGTTGCTCAAAGGTAAAACCGGTGCCAGGTTGTCCGACCCATCCGTCGTCGCTCGGCGGGAGCGAGTTCAGCAGCCAGTTGCAGCCCTCGGGCGCGAATTTGCTCGCGAGCGTTATACCAGCCCATGCGTAATAGTCTTGGGGCACCGTCGCGAACTGGCCACCTTGGGAGTTTACGAAATCAAGCTTCGTCGCGCCGCCCGCGGCCGCGGGCCACGCGGCCTTCTGGTCAGTGAACGAGACGATTGCCGCTCCCCCAGAGGCGGCCGGGACCAGCACCGCGCACAGCGCTATTGCAAAGTTCTGCTTCATGCTCCACCTCCGTAATCGTTCGCGATTGCCAAGATAGTTTCACCGACGCTGCCAAGAGTCTCTAGATCCGCCGTTGAACCCCATTCCACAAATTCTTCCATGGAACCGAAGCCGAGGAGCGCGATCGCTAGCGCGATGCCCTCTTGACTGAGCGGTGTATAGGACGCCACTGCCATCTCACCACACTCGCCGAACGCCGAACACGGCCACGGAATTGGAACCGGTGTCGTTGACCACGCTCCGAGCGGGATGGCGAGATCAGTTGCGTCAACGGTGCCGCTCTCGTCTAGGTCAGCCCCATCGACCGCGCATGCAGCCGTCGCTCCCCAAGCGCCCAACAGAAGGCTCAGGTCCGGAGCGGAGACGCGAAAATCGCCGTTGAGGTCTTGCACCGCCGTCACAACGCCGACGCAGCGCGACGGGGTTGTGGCGCAGCCGCCCCGTGGCAGAAGAGCGGTGCCGTCTACGACGACCACCGTGTGGCCAAGGGAATTCGTTTCATAGGCCTTTCTTGCGGCGATCGTCCCTTGGGGGCTCGATATCTGGGTCGAGGACACCGAGAGATCGTCGATGTAATGCACGCACCAAGAGCCGTCATCGCATTGATCCCAAACGATTGCAAACGGACTAACGGGATCCAGCTCCCAACCGACAATCCTGTGCCGGTCACACGAACTGAAGTAGAGAGTTCCTTCAGTTGTAGCGTTGGCGGTACCCGGAACAGGGAGAGGCGGAATGGGGCTCACGTATGCAACGCCGCCGGTTGGATTGTCCCAATAGGAAGGGTAATAGCTGCAACTGTTGCCTGCGAGCGGAAGGTGATAGCAACCGACAACGAAGCCAACCTCGTCGATGGCGCGTGCCGTTGTGACTTGCGTTTCCTCAGGGCCGCCGCCCGTGGCATCGCGACGCAGCCAAGTGCCATCTCTCCAACCGACTTGGAAATCGGAGGGATCGCAACCAACGCCGCCGAATCCACTCGGACAGACGCCGATTCCCACGCCTGCCGGTCGCTCATAAGAACGAACTCGTCCAGCCGACGACGTGTCGGTGTACAGCACTTTGTGCGCAGCAACCAATGTTGGGTCTGACGTGTCGTCGGTCGGCTGGGTCGGTCCCATGTCGAAGCTCGGGGTTGTGCTCCCAAGGGCAAACACTGCGGGACGCCAGTCGTCGGGGCAGCCGACGACCTCGCCGAATCCGACGATGTCCGGCGTGGTGGTGAGCCCCGGGGTAGATTCCACGCGTAGGCATACAGCGAGGCGTCACCGTAGACGCCGCCTCGACCTCCTACGACGATACCATCGAAACTCACGTCATTTGCGTATCCCGGCGCCTCTTCATTCGTCGGACTGCCGAGCGTTATCAGGTTATAGAACGCTGCTGAGAGGCCAAACGCGGGGGTCGTGATCCACACGAAGGGTCGAGGAACGAACACTCCCGACGTGCCGATCTCCTTCAGGTACGTGCCAGCGACGAGCCCATCATCGTTGATCGCGAGTGTTCCCGGCGAGTCAATCTGGTCGCTGCCAAGAAGGCCCGCTGTGTACGGAGGGCTCGCTTCCACGGGCGCCTGATGGAGCGGGACCACGCGCCATAGACGCGTGGGGGCCTCTTCTGGTGGGCACTCCTGCGCGTAGATTGGTTGAAAGTTTGGCGCGGTAACCGCGGCCAGTGTCATCAGAGCGAACAAGATCGACTAGGCGGATTGTCTGAATCCCAAGGCGTCCTCGTTTCTGTCGCGTCGCGGCCGCAGGGCTATACGTATTCCACAATCGCATTTGCGAAGGTTCTTTGGGAAGCATCAACATTCACGGGCTGCTAGGCGAGCAGTTCTGTGGGGCATCCAGACAACCGTTGAAAGCACCAGCGCGGCGCGCGGGCGGCGCTCATCGTGATCTCGCAGTGCGATCGCCGATGATCCCCAGTCTCATGGGCGACCGCTGGAAGAGCGGGCCCGTCGTCCGCAGTTCAAACGGCCACTTCTCTCGCCCGCCGATCGGCAGCACGCAATGACGCGTCCGCAACGGGATTCGCAGCAACCGCGCGATCGAGCGCCGCTTTCTCCGCGAGCGGCAATTGTGCGAGCAGACCGAGTCGCTCGTACGTCATCAGCAGCGACCTCGCCTCCATCGCTCGATACAGCGCGTCGGCTTCGATGATGCGCTGGTCCATGACCGTTTCTAACATCGCTTGGGTGTAAACCGGTCGCACTGCGGCGGTGGTTCGCGTGCCGGATTCGTTGAGGTTTGATGCGAAGATCGCAGCAGCACTCACGGGCAGGAAGTCTTCGTAGCGCAGGCCTTCATAGCGCACATATCCGGCGTCGATCAATTGCCAGAGATCGGTTGTGTCGATGCGCGACTTCTCGGCGATTCCCTTACTCGCCGGCGCAAAGTCGCCGTACACGAGTCGCTGCCGGAGCAGTTCGCGCAGCGTCTTGGGGAACGCTGCGAAGTGCTTCGCGTACATCACTTCGTATGCATCGAGATCGCTTTCGGCGAGATCGGGGTGGCGCTCACGATCGACCTCTGCGGCCGCCAAACACGAGTCGTAGAGCGCACGGCCCGTAGGCGTTGTCGCGTAGAAGCGCTGCTCGATTTCGCCGAAGCGAGCCGAGTGCTCGGCGTTCGTCACAGTGCCATCGCTGTCTCGAAACGCGACCGGTTCCGTGAGCGCTCTGTAGGAATCCTGCCGCAGGAGAACTGGCGTGTCTTCGGATGGACCTTCGGTGACGTCCTTGAATCCGGAATGGTCGAGCTCGCGCAGAACGAGATCTGGATGTTGAAGTCGCTTCGTGAGCTGCTCAACGAGTTCTCCGATCGCTGTCGGGCTCGGCCGCCCGACTGGAAACGACTCGATCGCTTCGAAGGGGAGCTGGCGGAAGTGCAATCGCATGTGATCGCGGTCGGCCGAGCGCTGAAGCCTCGTGAGCGCGAGAGCCGCGCGAACGCGGAACGCGTCCTCCGACCAATCGCCCAAACAGAACTTCATCGCCGCCGTGTAGAGGTCCATCCACAGCGTGTTCGGTGTGAGGTGATTGAGATGGTGAGACTCGAAGCAGGCGATGTCGGCGGCGATCTTGAATCCCGCAGCGCACAGCGATTGGTACAGCTGATAGTCGCGAGCCTTGCCGGTCCATCGGAAGATGCGCTCGGTGCCCTCGCGAATCAGTGCGTCGGCATCTGTAGACGACAGCCCTCCGTCGCGGTCTTCCTTCGCTAGCAACTCTATTGCCTGTTCCGAAAACACCTGCCGTGTCGCGAGCAGCGCGTCGACCCGCGCCTTAGTCGCGTCGTCGAAATGATCGGTGAGAAGCAACGAGCAAAAGATGCGATGCGCCGGATCGATCGATGATCGGAACGCCGTGGCGACGACGGGCTGGCTCCTAGCGCCGACATTGGTCATGTCGTAATAGTTATGCGGCAACATCGAGAACGCAGCGAAGTAACGCGCGACCAGCCGGTACTCGCGGGCCGTGCCGATACGAATCGCGCCGTGTCGCTCGCCGCTCGCGTGATCGAGTTCTGCGGACGAAAGTTGGAAACCGCAGAAGAGCTGCCCCAGCAGTTTGCAGACGGTCGAATTGCACTCGTGATTCACGATGAGCGACTTGTCGTAGAGCGGTACCTCCTGGCCGAACATGCTCGACAGTTCGACAAAGAGGCGGTGCTGCATCTCCAACTTGTTAGCTCGTTGAACGCTCATACGATTCCGTGGAAAAAGTGCGCTAGCGACGGTGAGCGCGGTCTCGGCGATTGTACTGATCCGCGGCGGGCAAACAGGCCCGTCACCGCGTTCGCAGATCGCACGCTGCCGCGTATCCTGCGGCGATGCCCCTCAACCACTATGTCACGCTTGGTCGTTCCGGACTCCGTGTTTCGCCGATCTGTCTCGGCGCGATGACGTTCGGGCTCGAGTGGGGGGCGGGTTCCGACGTTGCAACGAGTAACGCGGTGCTCTCGCGCTATCTTGAGCTCGGCGGCAACTTCATCGACACCGCGAACATCTACACTAAAGGGCACTCTGAAGCGGTTCTCGGTGAGTACTTCACGACGGGGCCTGGCGCGGGCAAGCGCGACCGCACCGTGATCGCAACAAAGTTCATGGGCAACATGTTTAGCGGTGATCCAAACGGTGGCGGTGCAAATCGAAAGGCACTGCTCGATCAACTGCATCATTCGCTGCGTCGCTTAAAGACTGACTACATCGATTTGTACTGGGCGCACTTCTGGGATCGCAATACGCCGATTGACGAAATGATGGTGACGCTCGACCACGTCGTGAAGCAAGGCAAGGTGCGCTACATCGGCTTCAGCGATCACCCGGCGTGGGTGTGCGTGCAGGCGCAGTACGAGGCGCTCTTCCGCAATTGGACGCCGCTCGTCGCGCTTCAGATCGAGTACAGCTTGTTGCAGCGCACAGTCGAGCCCGAACTCATGTCCATGGCCAAGGCGATGGGTATGGGCGTGACGCCGTGGAGTCCGCTGGCGGGCGGTGTCTTGAGTGGTAAGTTCTCGCGAACGAATCTTCCGAAGTCTGATGGCGAGAGCCGTGTGAAGCCGGAGAACAAACGGCTGAACGAGCAGACGTGGCGCATTGTCGATGTGCTCGAGTCCATCGCGGCAGGTCGCGGCGCGACTGTCGCACAAGTAGCGCTGCGCTGGATCATGGATCGCGACGGTGTTGCGAGCACGATCATCGGTGCCCGCACGATGGCGCAACTTGAAGACAACCTTGCGGCGAGCAACCTGCAACTGACGGCTGAGGACAGCAATCGCCTCGACGAAGTGAGCGCAGTCCCGCGCGCGTTCCCGTGGGACTTCATCGACATGGTCCGCGCTGGTATCCAGAACGGAACGACGGTGAACGGCTTCACGACGGAGCCGTGGGCGCTTGGGCCGAAGTCGGATGCGGAGCGGTGGTGACAGGGACTTCACGCGAGTCGATCACCCAAACTCAGAAATGCTGGACAAAGTTCGACTTCGTCGCTCGCGGCACCCCGTGCGCACCGTAGTCTCCATCGTCCTAGGGATGCCAGCGAACTTGGGTGCGAAGCGTGTTACACGCCGAGAGCAACCTCACGTGTCGCTGGAAGGGACAAAAAAGGGACTGAAGACATGACGCCG
>Ga0209591_10000057_pt1 | contig 130626 bp, 129 predicted proteins | sample MAT01_FD_187207 | JGI IMG/M metagenome (GOLD analysis project Ga0209591, IMG submission 187207) | Freshwater microbial communities from Lake Fryxell liftoff mats and glacier meltwater in Antarctica - MAT-01 (SPAdes) (version 2) | ecosystem: Environmental > Aquatic > Freshwater > Ice > Liftoff...
GCTGAGGATTCAATTGATGCAAATAGTTTTTTGTACACAGCTCCTCATGCTGCATTCCGGTGGCAACAAGATTTGCAGGAAGCCATTCGCATATACAACTAAGCCCCAAGAACTCAACCCTGTTACTAATAGCGGAGCTATACTATATGAATGAATAGAACAGGCGAAACAAAAAACGAGACAGCGGAAACAGACAAAAGTCTGGCCCGCTGTCTCGCGAAAATCAGGATGTGCTGATTTTTCTACTCTCTTACTGCTTCGCCGGAGCAGGCTGGGCCGGCGAAACCTTGACCATCCACTCAATCAGAGCGGTGCCATTCGGTGCGCCCCAACCAGTAGGATGATCCCACGAGGGGCCGGCTTTGTATCCAGGTCCCTGACCGGCACCATTGTTGCCCTTGGTGACGTCGTAGAAATATTTGCCGTAGTCGGCCGAATTTCCCAGGCGATAAAGATACGGATTAGCAGCGCCAACCCGTTTGCCTGCAGCCTCCACGGTGAGCACCCAGAGGGCAGCCATGGTCGGAGCAGAAGCACTGGTGCCGCCGATGCGCGACCAGCGACCCTGGAAGTAGAACGAATAACCGGTGTACGGATCAGCGTTTAATGCGACGTCGGCAGACGCACGCATGTCACCGGACGGAAGATTGGCACCAACCTGCCAGTTGGGGCGCTTCCAGTGTTCGGAAACTCCACCACCAGAGCCGCTCCAGGCCGGTTCAGCAGTGCGCACGCCGTCGTCGTCAACAGCCAAACTTGTGCCACCAACAGCGGTGAAGTTCGGATTGGACGAAGGATAGTCAACTGCCCACTTGAGGGTTTTGTCTTTCGGCTTGGCCGGGCAGTCGTATGCACCGTCGTCACCGCTGGAGACAAAAAGAGCAATGCCCTGTGCCGCCGCTTGCTTGAAGACCATGTTTTCGGTCTTCATCATCAGCCAGCCGGTGCCCTTTTCGCAAAGGCCCCAGCTTACCGTCATCACAGACGCTTCATTGTCTACCGCCACCTGATTGAAAGTGAGGGCAAAAGTCAGGAAGCTCGGGTTGGAAGCGATGTACATAATCACATCGGCATCGGGAATTTGCGAACTGACCAGCTGGAGATCGAGAGTGGTCTCTTCCTCGAACTTAGTGCTCGTGCCGTTGATGTACTTATTGGTCAATTGACCGGTGCGCACAATACCGTGCTTGAGCCAGTAGGCATCGATGTCTTGCTGATCGTAGCCGTAAGCCGTAGCCACAGCCACTTTCACGCCTTTGCCGCTATAAATTTTCTTACCGCCCACACTGTCCACAGCCTTCTTGTTGTTGACGTTGGGAAAGTTGTAGGCCGTGCCGATATCTTGAGGCGAATGAGACGACTGAGCAGCACGCGGCGCCGGAGCGCGCGACTTAGCGATGCGGCTCTGGAACTCTGCGTAGGTGTTCAGACCAATCACAGATTGCACCACGTTCTTCAAATGCACGGGTACAGAAGGGTCGCGGTCGTTGCTGTAATAAACTACAGGCGCTTGTGCAGCGGTACTGTCCGCAGGCATGGCACCGATGTTGGCGGTGTTGACCATGGCACTGGCTGAGTACTCGTTGATGGTGACATTGAATGCTTTTTCCAGCTGAGAGACGGTGCCCTCGGCGTGAATAAGCAAACGGTTCTTGGGCACCAACTTGATTTTCAGACCCTGCGAAGTGAGGTAACGCACCACTTGCTCGACGTCGTAAGCATCCGGCGAATAGCGGGTGACGAACTGATCGACGGTGAGAAACTGTTGATACTCAGGAGCATTGGGGTCTTGCTGTTTAACCAGCAAGCTGTCGAGATCGGCTTCATCACGAAGATTGAGGCCGACAAGAATTTCGAGCCGGGCCTCGGGATTAGCGTGTTTGACGAGTTGAGACTCGCCCACCACCTCAGGTGTGTTCCCGGAGAGAATAACTCCGCCGTGGAAAAGAGAAAAGGTTGGGCCGCGGTTGACAAACCAGATAGCAGCCACAACCATGAGGGCAAGCGCTACAAAGCGGCTCACCCTTTTGAAAGTAACAGGTTGCATATTAATCTCCTAACTAGAGATATTGTTATTAGAGTCAAAATCTAAATTGAGATTGACTCGACGATTGAAAAGAAAAACTCAGGCTTTTGGCAGAACGCAGGCGCCGCCGTTCATCTTCTCAAGCTCGCGCACGCGCTCGGAAACCGGCGGGTGTGTGAGCTGAAGCGAACGCCAGAAAGCTTTGACCTTCTGCCAGAAAGTAACTGGCGGCGGCGGTGCATAACGGGCATCGAAAATCGGATCGATGGTCATGATCGGACGCAGCGCGCGATAAAGCTCGGCTTCGCGACCCTGCGGACGATTCTTCTCCACATAAGCGACGAGTTTGAGCAAGGCCGTAGCCAGATCGCAAGGTTGGCCGGTCATAAGCGATCCAGTAGCATCGGCCGCCGACTCACGAGAGCGCATCACGAACATTTGCACGATTTTGGTAATCTTGCCCGTGACCTGAAAAATGAGGAACATGATCACGTATTCGAGAATACCAGTGAAGAAACCCTGCGGCTTGCGGTTTTTCGTCTGCAAGCCGAAAGAGGGCTTGAAGATGCGAATGCCCGAAAGCAAAATGCGCACGCCGGCATCGGAAATCATGAAGAAAATCATGGAGATGATCGACAGCATTGAGTTAATGCCGACGTCGTAGTTTTTGACGTGACCAAGTTCATGAGCGAAAACCGCTTCGATTTCCTTGTCGGTCATGCCGGTGTCGAACAGGCCCTTAGTAGCTGCTACAACAGCTTTGCGATGGATTGGTCCAGTGGCAAAAGCGTTAGGCAGTGGGTTGTCGGAAATGTAGACTGGTGGCTTGAATTTGAGACCGCTTTTGGCGTAGACACGATCGACAATAGTGAGCAGGCGCTGGTGTTGCGGGTTGCTTGGATCGGCAGGTGTTGATTTGGTGACGGCCAGGGCAATTTTTGCACTGAACCACCAGCTCAAAACCGGCACCAGAAACCAGAGCAGACCAAAGCCTAGCTGAAAGCGATAGCTATAGCCGAAACCGGCAAAAGCAGCGAAAACGAGACCGCCCATAGCAGCGTAACCAAGCAAAGTCTTGAGCCAGGTGATGAGCAAACGGCGACGCATTTTAGAAAAATTTGGGTCTTCAGGCCCAATGATTTTATGAGGCATAGAAATGTCCTACTTTTATTTTTGTTGTTATGAAGCTCTAGCAGCGCGCCATAGACAAGCGGACAAAATAGCTGTGACCCCGAAACGCGACGCGTCTTGCGAGTTAGCTAAAAAAGTCTGTTTGGCGATGGACGTTGTTTAAAGAGCCGTGGGTGAAGAGTTGGAAAAAGTACTTTAGAAATTTAGTCGGCCTGTAAGTTCAATAGCAATCAGTCAGGCTTATGAATCTGAGAGCTTTAAGAGCTGCAGAAAGCGTAATGCGGCGGCCGGGAAGCAAAGACCCTGACAGCCAGGCATCTATCAGCTTCGCTAAAGACAGTACATCAGAACGAACCGCTTGAAAACCGCTTGCCAAGCGAGACTCTTTGCCCGGTAAGCAAATAGCGCAGCTCTGAGACCAGGCAAAATGACAGATTAAATCTACTAATTAACTACTTCATATAATATAAATGAGGTTAAGTAAAAGCAGGGGAATGACCCCTGCTTTTACTTAAATAACGCTATTAAGCGGGCAGATTGCGCCGGGCATATTTGCGAGCGCCGGAGGCACAAGCAAGCACACCACAGCCAATCAGAACCCAGCTGCTCAAGCTCACATCAGCACTGAGCGTCTGCGAGCGCACCATCAGCAACAGTGCGCTGCCGAAAAGAATCCACGACAGACCACCGGCCACACGACCAAGGCCGCGCAGCGACTCTGGTTTGGCCAGCAGTGAAAGGGCATTCAGCACTGCCAGTGCCACCGCCAGATTGAAAAGCAGAATGTTCATAGTCAGGCCTCCACAGGGTGTTGAATCAGCTCAGGCACCACGTTCAAATGCGGGAAGACAGCCTGCATGTAGCGGCCGGCAGCAAGCACCTGTTCGTCGGTAGGCTGATAAGTGCCAGAATTTCCATTGAGCGGAATTTTGCCGTCGACATCCTTCCAGACTTCACCGGCAAAGAGCACATCCGGATCGTAGCCCGAAGCCAGCACGTGCTTGCTCAAAATCCAGTCAATCAGCTTGACACCAACCGTGGTGCGAGCAATGATGATCTTTTTGGTGGTAATCACCAGGTTGTACTTGTTCGACTTCTTGGCACTGTCGGTTCGCAGCATGTCGTAAACATCGCGTTCACTCTTGCTGCCCAGTTCGGCATAATTAGGCGCAAGAATGGTGTGAATCACCTTAATTACCCATTTGGAGAAAAGCACACGCTTCTTCAAGCGCGTCACCAGGTTGGGGTTTTTCTGAGGGAAAGGCTTGAGCCTTTTAGCCAAATAATCGAGGGGATTGACCCGTGTCTGCTCACCGGTAAAGAGAGCGTGAGCGCCCCAGAACTGGCGCAAGATTGTGCCGGTGGAAGAAGCCACCGAAAGCTTGACGCGAATATCACCGTGATATTCGGCATCGGCAGGCAGTGCCGGCGCCACTTCGCGGGAGAACACTTCAGGCTTGCTCGAACGGAGACCCACTGCCGTACCGGCCAGTCCGAGCAGCTTAAATGGTGCCAGAACTACGGCTCTGACATTTTTCCAGGCCTTGCTCTTTTGCGACTTTGCATCGAGCATACGCTCACCGTGGCGGCAGAAAGTCATCAGCTCGGCAGCGATGATCTGCCGGGCATAGCTTTCCATGTTCGCCTGAGTGGTGCGCACCACTTCCAGCTTGACTGGCTTGCCTTCAAACTCAAGGCCGTTGGCCAGCAGATAGCTGAGCAAAGCGTAGGGCATATAGAGGCTGCTCAGTTTGCGTTGACCGGAAGTAAAGCCGGCGTCTTCGAGCACTCGCAAATTGGCATTGACGCAAGTCCAGTATTTCTTGCCGTCGTGCACGCGCATGGCCGCCCGCAGCTTCACAGCGGCATGTTCAGGCAGATTGAGCATACGCAGCATGATGCCCGATTGGACAAAATTGCGCGTATCTTCCACCACCGACGGTGCGCGCTTAAGCGATTTGGCAGCAAACTTTTCGTAGCCACCTTTGCCGTCAGGCACAGTCAGATAGACGTTGGGCAGGCCGAAGCCAAGGAAAATTTCCTGGCCACCGCTAAAAAGATCGCTGACGCGAAAGACACGCAGGTCTTTGATGGTGCGCTCCCGTATGCTGGAAGCGTCGATAACCTGGTCGACGTGAGAGCCGAACAGAAACTCAGGCCGGCGCTCAAAGTGACGAGCGTAGCCATTTTCAGGATTTTCTAATTGCATAGTTTTCTCCGCGGTTAAACGCCCAGATTTTTCTGGCGCGCTAAAAACAAAAGGCAACCGCAGCTGCCTTTTTTGACTGATTGGAAAGACTTTTCGTTACTTGTGATAGCGCGCAAAAACGCTGTCACGGCGCTCGAGCTGGTCTGCCAGACCGCCGAGCAAACGCTGGCAAAGGCGAACAAAGCGCAGAGCCAGAATTTTGGGTGGCAGCACAAGACCAGTGCGGACAGCCGCCAGGAGCAGCTGGTAATGGTCGAAAGCCATGGTGCCACCAGCCAACAACTGCGCCACAGAGACAAATGCGGCACTGCCTGGTTTGGCGTCATCACCGGCACTGGCGGAAGATTCTACTTGCGCGGCCATAGAAGCCGGAACCAACCACATGTAGCCGTGGTCGACCACGTGTCCACGCTCGTCGCGTTGTGGAGACGAACGCACGTCGAGCAAAACCAGCGCATGCGGCGGCACGACGACATTGGTTTCTTCGCTGCCTTCACGAGCGCCGCAATTGAGCAGGGTCTCGATGTGGGCGTTGAGAAATCCACCAGGAAATGACTGACAGTCTTTGAAGGGCGCATGCAATCTGGTAATCGTCAAAACTTTCGCAGACGCAGTGCCGGAGCCGATGATCACCATAATGGTGGCAGTGCTGTCGGCTTTGGCATACTGGTAAAACATCAGCCGCGAGCTCTTAACGAGCCCTTTGACTTGCGCCACGACACCTGCTTGTATGCGTGTTTCAGCCAGATGAGCCAATGCTGTAACCAGATTGTCATCGCTGGAAAGCGCATCGACAATCACCACCGGCACGGCACCTGCAGCAGCGAAAGATTCCACCGTGGTCAGTAGTTCAGCAGCTGAGCAATGCCCGGCAATGAAGATTATTTGCTGAGCCAGTTGCAGCGCCGGTAAGGCCGTGAGCGACTGACTGTTGGCAGAGATGAAGGTTGGCACACCGGTGTCGGCACATACAGACTGGAGGCGCTTAAGCGACTCTGACTGCTGGTTACCGAGCACGAGGAGGTTAAATGAGATTTTCATATGAGGTCCTTCGGTTTCAGCAAAGTGCTGTTGTTCACACCGCACGCCTTCACAGCTGTTGAAGCAGTAATGCCAGTGCGGTAATGGAAGATTTTCAGGGGTTAAGGCTTTGGGCTTAAGGATCCTTGAGAAAAAAAAGAGAGAAATGAGTGTATCTTTACAACTTACCCGCGGGCAGGTAGCCAGTGCAAGAATTGAAATCTTATACTGCTTGGCTTCTTTCTAATTCCTACTCATAATCAAAAGAATGTAGTGAAATGCGCGGTTGCCAAGCGCTAGCGCCGATGATGCGAATGGTTACGCCACGCTAATATTGGGGCTGCTGCGAAAAATTGGGTTTAGTACCGCCAGTGGTATCATCTCGACAGTATTGACTGCGTCGTTTGAAGATTTTTCTAGCGCAGCCATACTTGTCACTGTTAGACTACGCCCAGGGCAACCACACGAGGAACCATGGGCCGCATCTTAAATCAATCAGAACTGGCTCAAGCTGCCGAAGCGGCTAAGAGGCAGAACAAAAAAGTGGTTTCCACCAACGGCTGTTTTGACATATTACATGTGGGCCACGCCCGCATTCTTAAGCAAGCGCGCGATTTAGGCGACTGTCTTTTTGTCGGCCTTAACTCCGACGCCTCGGTCAAACGCTTAAAAGGTCCTGAAAGACCAATCAATAATGAAGGGGACCGGGCTGAACTTTTAGCTGCCCTGGCTGCGGTTGATTTTGTCTACATATTTGAGGAAGACACACCGGTGGAATTTCTCACCGCGGTTAAACCAAATGTGCACGTCAAAGGGGCCGATTACAGCGCCTCTGACCTGGCTGAGACTCCTGTGGTGGAATCTTTTGGCGGAGTAGTGCAGCTGCTTGCCCTCGTGCCCCTGAAGAGCACCACAGCCCTGGTGGAAAAAATCAAAACGAAAGACTGAAAGTCTGTAATGACAATGTTATTTTCGCCTCTTACCCTCAGGAAGAATCCACCCCGAGGTCATCTGCCATGCACAAAGAGAATTTTCAACAGTCAGACAAAGACGCAGCCAGAGTCACCGAGCTCGCCATTGATTTTAGCCCCACGGTCGACGAGCAAAGAAACACTGTGCGCGATCTGAAGGTTCAAGTTGGAGATTCGAGCAAGCAGTTTTTGCCGCCAGTTGAATTGACTGTCGATACAGCGAATGAAACCGCCGCCAAAGAATTTCTCGTTACATTTAAGGAGAAAGGGCCAAAAGCGGCGATGGAAGCCATACGCAATGACCTGAAAGCTTATGAAGAGCAGCAGCATGGCAATATGAAACACGTGGCCGGCTTCGATGAAAAGTATTCAACACAAATTGCGCACGAAAGATCCGGCGAACGCTGGGAAGCAATTAAAAAAGAACTCTGTCAATCTGATCCTAACGCCGTAGAAAAGCTTAAAGTGGCTTATCTAGACAGCACCGTCAAAGAAATGGGCAAAGCCGGCGGCCACTACGGAAACCTTGATGAATACGGCGTTTCTGCCAAAAATCATTTTGAGAACCAGAAAACCAACGGCTCAAATCCGCTGGCGCGCGAATTTGCCGGTGCGATAGCCAAAGATTACACCAAGATTTCTGATCCTGGTGACAAAAACAATGACCCATTGCGCATTTCCAATCGCGAGCTGCAGTCTTACCGAGCCGCTCAAGAGAAGCTCTGGCAATAACTATTTCGCTTTAGGTGTCATGGCTATTTCGCTTTAGGTGTCATGGCTATTTCGCTTTAGGTGTCATGGCTATTTCGCTTTAGGTGTCATGGCTATTTCGCTTTAGGTGTCATGGCTAGACGATTGCGCGCATCTTGCGAGTAGTCGGAATTAGGGGAAATTTTCAGAGCCAGTCTGAAGTTTTCTTTGGCATCTTCAATTTTGTTCTTCTTCCACATGATCAGTCCCATGCGGTAAAAAGCTTCGCCCAGGTGACCATCATTTTGGGTAGCGTTTTTGTAAGAAACCATGGCCCGGTCCAGGTCGCCTTGCGACTCGTAAGCGGTACCCAGGTTATAGTGAGCTACCGCCAGTTTGGGGCTGAGCTTAACAGCGGTTTCCCAGTTTTTGATGGCACCGGGCACATCTTTTTGGGCGCGCAGGGCGGCGCCAATGCCATTGTATGTGATGGCATCAGCCGGATGAATAGCTAGAGCTTTGCGGAATTGCACCAGGGCATCATTGTAATTATGCTGCTGATTATAGGCGAGACCGAGGTTGCTGTAAGCATCACCCAGCTCAGGGTCACCGGCCAGTGCGGCCTTATAGTCGGCAATCGCCTGGTCGACATTGCCGGCTAAATGAGCTTTGACGGCGTTGTTAAACAAACGACGTGCTTTGAATTTGGGAGATTCGCCATCGGCTGCACCGGCTTGTGCGTCGGCACTAATGTCGGTAGACTGCTGCGCTTCGGCGGCGGCAACGGCCACCGGGGAGGCTCGTCTGACAGGGGTGACGGCAGCAACCACCGGAGCAGCAGCTGGAGTGCCAGATTCAACTGTTTCGGCTACAGTTTCAGTTTTCTCTTCAACTGTGTTAGCAGCAGAAATGCTTTGCTCGGGAGTGGTATCGCGCAGTTGCGGCATGGCAGAAACGGCAGGAGCGGCAGGCTGCACCGCTTCGGTTATCGAAGCCTCAGGTGCAGCGGTTTCAGGCACCACTGCTGGTGCGGAAGTTGGTTTTTCTTTGCTGACCGGCAACGATTCGGTTAAAGCAGGTTCAATAGGAGGCACTGCTAAAGCCGCTTTGGTAACCAGTGGTCTGATGCCGCCTACCAGGCCCTTCAGTTCAGAAGCATTGCCTTTGCGCGGGCCCCAGGTGGGGTCACCTTTTTTAGGGTCAGGGTCTGGTGTTTCTACTTTCTGTGCCATCATGGCATCGGCGTATTGTGAATAGGCATCAGTGGTAGTGATGGCACTTGATGCTTGTTCAACAGCGGCAGTGACCGGTTGGGCGAATTCTTCATTCAACCCCAGAGCCAGAGCGCCGTCTTCCATAACTAGAGCTGGCTTGACTTTGGCGGCAATGGCTAAATCGAAAGTGATGCGCACTGTCGGTTGCGGTTGATTGATAAGGGTAGCGAAGCGTACTTTACTGACGCCCGGCAAAACTTTAGTGATGGCGCTAGAGATTTGATCGGCGCTGGCCATAGAGGTCATATCCATTGACACACCAGGCAAGTCCATAATCAGACGGTGATTAGGAACAGGCATTTCAAACATTTTGGGAGACGGAGCCTTAGCAGCGCCTTCAGCGAATTCGAAAATTACTTTGCGATTGGCATCGACAGAGACTTTGCGCAGTGCGGTAGTAACGCCGTCATCAGCTTGAGCAGCACTGCCGAGGGCGGTTATCGCGCTTAAAGTGAGAGCCAGACTAAAGCTAAACTTCACCGCTCTTTGCCAGGACCCAGAAGTTAGTGGGACAGCTACTTGTCTACCGCTGGCGTATGCCCCTAAATTTTTGCTCTCAGACATTGCTGTCGCACTCCCCACAAATTTTGCCGTCACAGCGGCCAGTTTACCTAAAAGATGCACTACTTTGGCAGTTGATCCATTTAAGTTAGGCTGCATTTTAAGTAGAGAAGGTTAAACTAATAGACAAAGTCGTATGATATAGCGGCTTTCGAGCCCGTCCATAAAACTGATCTCAGGGAAGTTTAATGCCGCAGTCCAAGCGCGATTCGAAAAACAAGAAGCGTAAAAGCCGCGTTTTCAGTCTTTTCGCCCTGATCTTGCTAGCGGGCGCCTCTATAAACATGCAGCCGGCGCAAGCCCGTCGTGACAACCTGCCTGAACCGGCAGCAGTTATGCCCGCTGAAGAGATACTGGTGACGCCTCCAGGCGAAGAAGCGTATTTCCCTGTGCGGCCCGATGGCCAACCGTTCCTTGTCAATATCGACTCTACCGTCAATTTAACCGATCGCATCAGCGGATTTTATTTCGATCCCAAATGGCGGGGCGAAGTCTGGGCTCCATTCGATCAGGTCAATCTGATCGAACGCGCCACCAGGCTGATGTCTACCTTCCCTGAATATGACCAGTTCAGTATCTACCGAAAAATGAACAGTGTGCATAAGTTCTTTGAAAAGTATTCTGGATATGGCCCATAGCCGGTAAACAATATGAGCATTTCGAAAACCAACCCGCGCCTCGACCATATCGCCATTGCCGTGCACTCATTAGAAGAGGCTTTGCCTTTCTACGAAGAGCTGGGGCTGACCAGGCTGGAAATAGAAGTTGTAGAAGAACAGGGCGTTAGAGTGGCAAAACTCGACATCGGCAACACTCACATTGAGCTACTGGAGCCGCTTTCCCCCGACACACCGGTGGGCAAATTCATTGCTCAGAAAGGTCCGGGATTACATCATATCTGTATTGGCGTGTCCGACATTGAAGATAACCTCTGCCAGCTCAAGCAGCGGGGCACAAAAATGATTAACGAAACAGCTAAAGTTGGGGCGGGGGGCGCGAAAATTGCTTTTGTGCATCCGAAAGCCACTGGTGGAGTGCTTCTCGAACTTTCTCAGCCCCGGGGTGAGTAGCCCTCGCCGGCTCATAACTTTCACAAAGATTGATGTTTTTGTCTGATTTGGCCGCTGGCAGACTGCTCTCTGCTACATTTAATTTCCGATTACATTGGAGGCGCATCCATGCCAGTTATGACCGAACTTTCGCGAATTGAAAAAGCCTTGGGCAAAGAGGCTTCCTTCTATTTAGAGCACAAAAGCACAAGTATTCCTAAAGAGCATCTGCATTTGCCGGGTCCAGACTTTGTCGACCGCGTTGGCGTCATCTCCGATCGCTCACCTCGAGTACTGCAAAGCTTGCAAACACTTTTCAACACCGGCCGCCTGGCAAATACCGGTTATCTCTCGATTCTTCCTGTTGACCAGGGTATCGAGCACTCAGCCGGCGCTTCTTTCGCTAAAAATCCCATCTACTTTGATGGCGAAAATATCGTCAAACTAGCTATCGAAGGCGGCTGTAACGCTGTGGCCTCTACATTCGGCGTGCTTGGGTCCGTCTCACGCAAATATGCTCACAAAATTCCGTTTATTGCCAAACTCAATCACAATGAGTTCTTGAGCTATCCAAATGGTTACGACCAGATCATGTTTGGTTCAGTCAAACAAGCCTGGGACCTGGGAGCTGTAGCAGTCGGCGCCACGATCTATTTTGGTTCGGCTGAATCAACCAGGCAAATTCAAGAAGTCTCAGAAGCATTCCAGGAAGCTCACGAATACGGCATGGCCACAATTCTCTGGTGCTATTTGCGCAACAGCGCTTTCAAAGTCGGCGACATCGATTATTCTCTCGCTGCCGATTTGAGCGGTCAGGCCAATCACCTGGGCGTCACCATTGAAGCCGATATCATCAAGCAAAAATTGCCTGAAAATAATGGCGGCTATAACGCTCTCAAATACGGCAAAACTGATGCTCGCGTTTATGGCGAATTGACTACAGACCACCCGATTGATTTGACTCGCTATCAAGTCGCCAACTGCTATATGGGCAGACAGGGCTTGATCAACTCAGGTGGCGCATCTGGTGCCAACGATATGGAACAAGCAGTGATGACCGCCGTTGTTAACAAGCGGGCAGGTGGCACCGGTCTCATTTCCGGACGCAAAGCTTTCCAGAAACCAATGCAAGACGGAGTTGAGTTACTTAACGCAATTCAAGATGTTTACCTCTGCCAACAAGTAACCATTGCTTAAGAACTAACTGGTTAGACCCAACTACAGACCGCGATAGGGCCCCACAAGGGCCCTATTTTTTTGGTCCTGAAAAATTGCTTTTTGCACAGAGCGGTAGTCAATAATTTAATTTCGGTGGCGAATGAAAAAAATAGACGGAACCATCTGATACAGTTCTCTGTCGCAGGGCCTGAGCGGTCCTGGTTAAAACGGGTTAAGCCCGTTTTGGGCGTCATACAGGAATCCCGCAATTATATGTTGTTCTTGATGAGGTCGGGTTTGAAGTGAATACCTATATTTCCGAGTTGCCAATCGGCGAAATTTTAGTCAAGGCCGGCCTGGTCTCACAAACTCAAGTAGATGAAGCAGTAAAAGACGCAGGCACCAGACAGCGCTTGATTGGCAAAACTTTAGTCGCTCGTGGTTGGCTTAAGCCGGAACAACTGCGGGCCGCTCTGCAGGCTCAATCGCTTCTAAGAGATGGCCTGGTTGACTCATTCAAGGCTTTAAAAGCGCTCGGTATCGCCTGTAATTTTGAGAAATCATTTGAAGATGCTCTGCTCGAAATTTTGCCCACAGCTGTGGGCGGTGGTAACGTAGAGACTACATGTAAATTAGGTGAAATGCTCGTTTGCGCGGGCATTCTCAATGCCGAGGCCATGGAACAAGCACACGCCCGCAGCCTTGAGCGCGGCGAGCCACTAGGAGTGGTGCTTGTAGCTGAAGGACTGCTTACCGAAAGTTATCTCGATGCCGCCCTTGAATTGCAAGTGCGAGTGCGTGACGGCATGTTCTCCAGAGACCAGGCCATTGCTGCGCTGAAGCAAGATCCACGACGCTTGCTTGATATGATTGCGCCAAATATGAAGGCCGACGAAGGTCTCAAGATCAAAACAAAAGCAGCCATCAGACTGGGCGAACTGCTGATGCGCGCCGGCATTGTCAGCCAGGCTGACGTTATGCAAGCCCTGGAATTGTCCCTTGCTCACAGCCATCCTATTGGTGAAATGTTAGTGGCCCGTGGCTTTGTCACCCGCGCACTTTTAGATGCCGCCCTTTCGCTGCAAAGAATGATCACGGCCTCCCATCTCAGTATTGGCGATGCCACGGCCTGTCTGGTGAAAGTCTTCAATACAGATAAAGCAGTATCTGAATGCTTGATTGAACTTAAATTCCTCAAATTCCAACCACCGAGCGAAGCTGTGGGCGGCAAAGTAAGACCGGGGCGCAAACCCACTCAAAGCCAGCCGGACAACCGCTCTACCATGGCTGAGCTACCCGCCATGCAATTCCACAAACCAGTTGAAATTGAAGCGGCTCCAGACCTTGCTGTTGATATTGTGAGTAAAGCTGTCCCGCAAGTGGCAGTTCCTGAAGCCGATTTTGAAGCTGTTGTTGAAAGCAGTGCAGCCCCTTCAGAAACCAGCGTCGATGTGCAGGAAATTTTAGCGGCTCAAATTGAAACACCGTCGCAAAGCGGTGCTGCCAGTTTTTTAGAAAGCAACGAAATTAACTACGAAGATTACTTCGCCGCTAATTTCCGTTATGTCAAAGCTGACCGAGTTGTTCTCTATGAAAATTTGAGAAACACTTACTCGCGCCTTGGCCGCGTCTGGCTCAAACGCAAAGAGTTGAATGAATCGGAAGATTTGCTCAAAGAAGCTTCGGATATTTCAGAAGTGCAAAACATTGAAGCGAAACAACCTGAAGATCTGATGTTTCTTGCTTGCCTTTATTTGAAGCAAGGCAAAAGCTGGCAGTCAGAAAAGCTCCTAAAGCGCTGTTTATACAAACTAGAAACCACGCCGTCGGCTTCTGACCGTTTAATTGGCCTCTGTCACCATCGCCTGGCCCTGGTTTATTGCCATTTGAGCTTATTGTTCAAAGCCGAACGCCACTTCAAAAAAGCGGCCGATTTAATGCGCAACAGCGATGAAGCCGGGCTCAATCGCTTAACCCAGAGACGACTGGCGGCGATATTGAAAGATTATGCCGTGCTTCTCAATCGCATGCGACGCGAGTCTGAAGCCGATGTCTATTACGTTCAGGCGCGAAAAATTCTCTCTTCGTCACTTCTGACGGGCTGAAGTGCCGGTTGTCTGTTCCAGGCAAATAATTCCACTAAGGCGTTGATGGCGTTGATTACGGCTTCAGTGATTCCTGACATGACATTTTCCTCAAAGGGCTTCGAGCCTAATATCTTTCTACCCACTTTTGACCAACAGCCACGCTTTACATAACAACTGCAAATGATTGGAGTTAAACCACCAATTTGGCCAGAGCGCCGCGCTCGCGGGCATTGTTGAGCATGCCGCCGAAAAAGAAACTGACCAGGACGAAATAAAGAACATTAAGGGCGCTGGCAATTAGGAGATAGCGATTAATTTCGCCCTGACCCGCCAGCACATGGCGCATGCCTTCAAATACATAAGTGGCCGGCACCAGATACGCCACAGGCTGAAGCCAGGTGGGCAATACCGAGACCGGGTAAAAGACTGCCGACACCGGTTGAATCAGAAATGGCACAGCCCACGCCAGCGCTTCGGCCTGATGACCAAAGCGAAATACCAGTGCCGTGGTCATCATACCGAGCGACCAGCCCATCACCAGCAAATTGAGAAATAAGGGGATCAAAGCAAAGCTCAAAGTGAGGATATTGAAAGTATATAGAAAATAGGCCAGTACCGACATGAGAGTACTGACCACGGCAATCTGAGCGATGCCCACGACATAAGTTGCCGCGACAAATTCTGCCACCGTAATTGGTGCGACAAAAATATTGAGCAAATTGCGCGACCACAAATCTTCTAGAAAAGAAACCGAAATTGACTGCTGGGCCCGATATAGAATATTGAAAAAGATTATGGCACCAATTAAAAAAGTAATTGCTCCACCGGCTGACGCACCGCCGGCAGTAGCAGATGCCGCAGCAGCAGTAGCACTAGTTGTGGTATCAAGGCGCATAAAATATTTAGCGACAAAACCCCAGACCACCAGATCCATTACCGGCCAGAAAACTATGTCGAGCACGCGAAAGCCGCTGCGTGTGTAAATGTAGAAATAGCGAGAGCACAGGCCTCTAACTCTGGAAGGCCTGACTAACAAACCTAATTGTGATGACGTCGACACTACGGCTTTTCCTCTGCGGGGGCGAGCACCTGGTCTCTGGCAATGTGGATGAATACTTCTTCCAGTGAAGCCTGACCGAACTGAGTGAGAATTTCAGCGGATGTACCTTCCGCGATAATTTTTCCTTTATGCAAAAAAAGCACCCGGTCACAAAGTTCTTGCACGTCTTTCATGTTGTGCGAGGTATAGAGCACGGTCATACCTCGCTCTTTTTGCACCTGGGCCAGCAGTTTGCGCACTTTGTCGGCAATATCGGGGTCAAGGCTTGCGGTTGGTTCATCCAACAGCAAAAATTCAGGGTCGTTAAGCAGTGCCTTGCACAAATTGACCCTGGTAGACTCTCCGGAAGACAGGCCACCGGTGAGCTTTGACGCTAGGTGGCCAACTTCGAACAATTCCAGCAAAGAGGCAATTTTAGCTTTGCGATTGGGCACACCGTAGAGCTGGGCGAAAACGTCGAGATTTTCAATCACTTTCAAGTTATAGGGCAGAGCTACATAGGCTGATGAAAAATTGCAGCGCTCCAGCACATTGACCCGCTCTTTCCAGGGGTCCAGACCAAAAATGGAAAGGCTGCCGGAGGTAGGCGAAATAAGCCCCAGCAAAATCTGGATAGTGGTGGATTTACCGGCGCCGTTGGCACCAAGCAGACCGACAACTTCGCCGCGATTAATGGCAAACGAAACTTCCTCAATGGCCACAACCTTGCCGAAAGTTTTGTTCAGTTTGTCTACGGCAACTACAGCCTGGTTTAGCGTCATATGAAATCCTGAACTGCGAGTGGCTAGTTTAGCAAAGCCCCTGGCGTACGTGATGATAACCCCACAGCTAGCGCGAGCTTAACTAAACTAATTAACTTACACGCGCGCCTGCGGAGTTAAATAAGGACCAGTTATATGGCTTTTCAGAGTTCTAGATCTTTAGGGTGAAGGTTCACTTCTCATCACTCTCTCAAATTTTTTCAAAAAACCGGCAATCAAGTAACACCAGCCTCTAACGCATTCAGCAGCTCCCTTCCCGGAAGCCTGTCCTGTTGCACCTGAGCGGCTGTTTACTCGTCTGACTGCTGTGGTCGATTGAAAACTTTTGCGAGACGTTCTTGTTGCGAGCTAACGCTTGCCTTTTCTTTTAGCAAATAAACGGAGCAAAATCATGACAAATCAAAATCACGGTATCAAGCCCGGCTACATGGATCTCAGCGTAAACCCCGGAGAGAATTTCAATCTCTTCGCCAACGGCAGCTGGATCAAGAACACCGAAATTCCGGCGCAGTATCCCCGCTGGGGCGCCTTCCTGATGTTGCGCGACCTCACTCTCGAGCAGACCCGCGTCATACTCGAAGACCTGGCCAAGCGCACCGACATCGTCCCCGGCAGCATCGAACAGAAGGTCCAAGATTTTTATGCCACCGGCATGGACGTCGACGCCATCGAAGCTGCCGGATTCACGCCAATCAAGGGTGAATTGGCCCGCATCGGCAAAATCAAGTCGCTGCGCCGGCTCACGGACGTCATCGCTCACCTCCACACCATCGGTGCCGGAGGCGTTTTCGCATTCGGGGCATCACCTGATGCCGACGATTCGAGCCAGATGATCGGCCATGCCCTGCAGTCTGGTCTCGGTCTTCCCGACCGCGATTACTACCTGGGCACTGACGACAAAGCGGTGGAACTTCGCCGTGAGTACGTCAACATGGTCACCAGCATGTTTCAGCTGATCGGTGAGCAACCCGGGGTTGCCCGTCGTCACGCCGAAGCGGTGCTCAAGCTCGAAACTTCCATGGCTCAGATCTTCATGAGCAAGGAAGACCGGCGCGATCCCGACAAGACCAAGAACAAGATGACCGTCGCTGCTTTCCAGGCCCTGGTGCCGAAGCTGGCAGTTGCTCGTTACTTCACCGCCATCGGCTGCCCGCCCATGGAGACCCTCAACGTCATGATGCCGGATTACTTCAAGGGTCTGAACACGCTCCTCACCGAAGTGCCCCTGCGTGACTGGCGTACCTATCTGCGCTGGCAGTTGGTGCGTGGTTCGGCTTCCACTCTCTCCAGTGCCTTCTCCGAAGCCAAGTTCGATTTCTACGGCAAGAAGATGCAGGGCAGCAAGGAGCAGGAGCCGCGCTGGCAGCGGGTTATCGGCTTCACCAACGGTGCTCTCGGCGAGGCGCTCGGTCAGCTCTATGTGGCCAAGCACTTCAAGCCCGAAGCCAAGGCCAAGATGCTCGACCTGATCGCGCAGTTGCAAGACGCGTTCCGCGACAGCATCAACGAGCGCCAGTGGATGAGCGAGGAAACGCGCGCCGGCGCGCTGGCCAAGCTCGACGCTTTCGTGCCCATGATCGGTTACCCCGACAAGTGGAAGGATTATTCGGACCTGCACATCGACCGCTCGTCTTTTGCGGCCAACTGCTTGCGCTCTGACGAGTTTGAGCAGAAGGCTGACTTGCAGAAGATTGGCTCGCCGGTGGACCAGTCGGAATGGCACATGTCGCCGCAGACGGTGAACGCTTACTATTCGCCGCAATCGAACCGCATCGTGTTCCCTGCGGCCATTCTGCAGGACCCCTTCTTCGACCCGGAAGCGGACTTCGCTTTCAACTGCGGCGGTATTCTCGTGGTCATCGGCCATGAGGAATCGCACGGTTTCGACGACAAGGGTTGCCGCTACGACGGCCAGGGCAATCTTCGCAACTGGTTTGCGGACGGCGACCTGGAGAAGTTCATGAAGCTGATCAATCTGCTCAAGCAGCAGTTCGGTCGCTTCACCGTCAGTGGTGGCAAGAGCGTCAATCCCAACCTGGTTGCCGGCGAAGCTGCTGGTGACCTCGGTGGTATCAAACTGGCGCTGCGCGTGCTCAAGAAGCACATCGCTAAGAACGGCATGACCATTGACGCTAACGGTTACAACGACCTGCAGCGTTTCTTCATCGCCTTCGGACAGATCTGGGCGTCGAAGGTCACCGACCTTTACGAACAGCAGCAGGTGCAGACCGACCCGCACCCGCCGGCACAGTTTCGCGTCAACGGTACGCTTGCTCACCTGAGCGAGTTCGCCGAAGCGTTCGGACTGGCCGACGACTGCCCGATGATGCTGCCTCCGGCCGAGCGCTGCGATCTCTGGTAACAGCGTCAAGTCAAGCAGATAAGCCGTAGCAATTAAAGCAAAAAAGGTCCGGTGGGGATGCGGTGCAAGCCATATTCCTCATCGGGCCTTTTTTCTTTTTCGCCTGAATATTTCAGGCGTTTTCTTTTTCCCATTTTCTAACTATATTCTATAGTACTATTACTGCTCTTAGTATTGAGATTAGCCCTCCGCCAGGGCATTCGCCAGCGCCAGGTCAATTTGCGGTCCGAGTATTTCACACAGTCTGGATAGTTCAGCACTGAGCAAATTGACGAAATCTTTTTCACCGCTAAAATCAATGATACGGGTAAAGGGTTGCGTGCCGTAACAGCCGACACGAAATACGTAGCCCGGCCAGCTTTCAATCAATCTACGATTAGCATCGACGAAAGGCTTAGTTACTTTAATGCGCTTAATTCTGGTAGCGGGAATGGTGGCACTATGAAATATGTGCACCATCAGTGGAATTTGTTTCTTCGCCAGTTCCTTGTTGCCCAAATGGGCTTCAAAGTGGATACCCTGACGATCTTCGTTATACCAGTTCGGGCGAAAGACATGGATGGTGACCGATTGAGCTTGCGGTGGCGGTGCTGGAAAATAATGAACGCTCACCTGCCACTGGCTCTTAAAACAGCTTTCGGCCAGAAGTTTTTTTGCCACTTGATCGAGCAGATTTTTGGCTGAGACAACCGCTGATGGATAACCATTTTTCATTGAGCCAATTTTAGCAATGTGACTGGAATTCGCGAACATAAAGAGGGGCAACAGTCGATAGAACGTTACAGGTGCCAAAAGCTTGAGCGATATCGCTCAAGCTTTTACATCAAATACCTCCCTGGCAGTGACAAGCAAAGACCCTTTGTACTATATGTTTTAATATAACTACGAAGAAAGAAACAAAGAGGGAGGCCAAATTATTAAACTGTGACAGGCGCCTGAAGCTTGAACGATAGCGTTCAAGCTTTGCCTCAATAATGCCACTCGTTCAACGTTTGATTTCCTACTTCTTGACAGTCAGCAGGAAGCGACGCTGCCAAATAGATATCGAGAACTAGGCCGAAAATTTAGCGGCGGCGTGAGCCCAGGCCGCGGGAATACCGAGCCAGGGCACAAGCACCTTGACCGAGAAAGCGAAAGCCAATCCCCAGCCGCAGGCGGCCACGGCAAAGAAGATGATGGCGATACTGCCCATGGTGATGAGCAGTTCGGCGAGGGTGAATCCGGAATTCTTAGCGATGATTTTGTTGTTCATTGCGATGTAGAGTTGGTTGAGTGAGGAGTTGGTTGAGTGAGGATTGCGTTTAGTGAGCCTGGAGAAAAGCGGCATCAGCTGTTTGACTTAACCGAAGGTGAACGCGATTGCGTTAGTAGGTTGATGACGAAGACGAAGAAGCCCGCAAGAAATGCCGAGACCCAATCGTTTACCGTAAAGTGTTCGGGGAAGAAACTGGCGAAGACCTGCAGTTGAAGAGCCGCTAGCGCCAAACCCACAAGCATTTGCAAGGGAACGAGCACAATGGCCGCCAGCCCCAGGTTGCCGATGATAACGAAGATCAGAAAGATCGCCACGGCCCAGGCGACCACTGATGACACCAGGGTGAAAACCGCTGCCCAGAGAACCGAGTCGGGCCAGGGTTGGCCGTGAAACGCCACGCCGCAGTTAAGTTTTGGCAGAAGCACGGCGAAGAGCAGAGCGAAGAGAATTGTGCGAATGAGGAATCGAAACATTGTAGTATTTTCGTTATTAGTTTGCTGCCGGCTGATTCAGCTCGAGATTGAGGATGATGTTCTTTACCTGAATCGGCTGATCGCTGACTTTGATGATTTGACCGCCGGTAAAGAAATGTTGGTGATAAGCGCCAACGCTGATCAAACCAGTAAATGTACGGGGCGGAGCTGCCGTAAGTGCCCTCATCCTGCAAAACTTCCAGGGTTGTGCAGGCAACGCCGTTAATACTGATAGCGAAACCTTCGTTTCTTTTGCTGTCACCGGTTCCGATTTGCGCCGGCACCGTGCGTGGTGTCAGGCGCTTGCCCGACGAAGCCACTTTACCCTGGACAGTGGAATAAAGAATCACCTGCCCGGAGCGCGGGGCGATGATGTACAGATGCTTGATGGCTCCAGGCTGGTAATCCACTTGAAGCCGTTTGCCCACAGTCTGTTGCTCGGCTGTCAAGCCGGTTTGAGGGTCGGGTGAGATATCCACATGCGCCATGCGCACACCCGAATCAGACTGCGGCGGGCCGCTGCGGTCGCAAGCACAAAGCAGCAGTGCCAAAAGCGAAGCGCCGAAAAGATAAATCGATCTGATTTGTTTCATGCTCAATTGATGTATGGTCGGAAGGAGCGGGGAAGTGCTCGCGAGGCGCCTGCCGGCAAGTCACCCTGGTTAGCGAAACGGAAGTTAAACTTAACCATGGCGGCGTTGTATTCTCCGGCGAGATTGTTGTAGGCGCCTTTGATTCCTGCGATTTCGGTCTGCACCTGGTTGTAAGCTTCGATGTCGGTGCGAGCCCATCTGGAGCGAGGAATGGCTTTATTGTTTTCGTCCACATAAGTGCCTTCGATGGCGGTAATGCGCGCCTTATTGGCCTCGATGGTGGCAGTGTAGGCGTCGAGTTGAGCGGCGGCATTTTTGAACCACTCATATTTTTCCAGAGCTGCCTTGGGGCCGAATTCGTCTTGCACCACCCGGGCGCCTTCGCCGAGCCAACCGAACACATAGCCGACGCCGCTTATGGCAGCGGCAAGAATGGCGATGATGATGATGATGAGCCTGAGACCCAATGCGAGCGGGCCTTTTTCAGCCGAGTTTTCGAGAGATTGCCAGTCGTTTTTCATAATTTTTCGATGGTTTGAGTATTGCTGTTGAGTTTGTGTTGATCAGAGTTTCGAGCCTGCGCAGGCACCCAGTCCGACGGTGATGTTGTAAATTGCCAGCACAATGAGGATCAGGGGCTCAATGACAAGCTCGTTGACAGCCAGTGCCACCAGCACGGTGATCGTGTTGATGATGCCGGTGCGATTGAGTGATGCGCAGGAGCAAACAAATCACCAGCAATTTTGCCGGTGGATTGTTTGAATTTTTGTCAGCTGCTTTTGTTGTGGAAGGCGCTTATGGAGCTCGCGGGTGCTGGGGGAATTGGAAAAGAGATCTCTAGCTATTGCAGACAACTGGTAACGAAGACTACAATTGTCAAGAAAGATGCATCGCGTCACCATTGTCAGGAAAATGCAAAAAACCTAGCTCACTTGGCGTGAAGCAAGGGGCTGGTTTAAACTTAAAGACACTTGAAGCCGCGCCGTGCCTCAGGTCGAAGGCGCATGGCTTTGACGTAAGTCTTAGCGCGGGGGCTGCCGAGCCGCGAAGAGAGACCGACACCGAGTCCATATGTTTTCACACCGGAGCTGTCAATCATGCGGCCATCACTCAGAGCCATGCCCACATGATCGATGCCACCGTTCTTTTGGCTGGAAAAGAAAAGCAGATCTCCATCGTGCAGGTTCATTGAGTGAAAACCCTCACCGGTTGCCACTTCGGTAAAGCGATCATCGCAAATTTGCAGCCGCGCGTCTCGCAAGAACAAGTTTGGTCAACAATTCGCCCTTCCTGCGCGGTTTGGTATAGACATTTGCAATAAACCTTTTCACTCGAGCGCGCTTGCCTTCTAACTTTATCCGACTGAGGTGTTGGCTGCTGAGCCAGCCCTCGTAAAGGTCCGGCGTGAGCACCAGGCAAAATTCGCCCTTCTCTTCAAGCACAGTGACCGCCGTGCCGAGGATGGCTTGAGTAGCTATGTCACGACACGAGGAGTCAACGTAGAGACTGGTGACGTTTTTATTGACGAGAAAAGTAGACATAATTATAAAGTTGAACACTGCCCATCGGGCACCAAAACTGGTTGGTTCAGATCGCTACTAAGAGAAAAACTTAGTGTCGCTCATGATGTGCGGTGCCTGTGAAGGGATTGTTTTGATTGCGCCTTTTTTCAATGAGTTGAAGAAATGAAATTTGAATTTAGCAGCATGGAAACACTCGGCAAAGAAAAAGTCGTAATTCAGAGGAAAGGGATGGAAGAGGCTTGCAGCTTGCGTTTCCAGAGGTGCGTACCTATTTTATGTAAAGTCAAAATTACTAAATATCAGATCTTCTGTTCACGCTAACTCTTTTCAAAAAGCTATTTCAGCTCACGCCGCAGCACCGTAATTCGCGAAGAGCTCCCGACGTGAGCATTGCAAGCTATGGGCTTCGAAGCCGACAACCCTCGAGCAGCCGCCGAATCATACTTTTTTCTTGCGGTAATCACCACTGGAGGCGCTTGAAACCAACCCGGCTATTGGTGCAAATGCAGACCTGGCTTTGATCGCATCGCTTGGTTGAAGTATGATGTTCTTATCTCTTCTACCTCCTTATCTTTTTCCGGATCTTAAAAACACTTCCCGACCAAATCTCTGCTCTCTTAAGACTCAGACCAACAGCGCTTAGCTGTTGCGGCATCTATCGAAGTGAAAAGTTTTACGATCCACGCATTGAACATGCAAAATCAACATTTTGAAAATTACTCCAACACCGATGATCAATCAATCAGTCGCTCTGGCCATCCGGTTCTTGTCATTATCGACATGCAGCCGAGATTTCCACCAAGCCAGGATCCGGCTACCATAGCAGCGAACCTGCAACTTTTGCATCATGCCATGAGAAATGGCTGGTTCATTATTGTCGTAGAGTTTTACGGCCACGGACAGACTGACCAGCGCATCTTGAATGCACTGGCAATCTATCGGCGTTTCCGGCTGGTGCCGAAATTTAGCGACAACGGTTCAGAGCAAATTCGCGAGGTTTGTAGCAGCCACAAACTGCGCAACCCGAGCTTTATCGTCGGCGGCGTCAATACACACAAGTGCATAAGAGCAACCGTAACCGGCATGGCCATCGCCATGCCCGACAGTCGAATTGTGGTTGTGCAAAATGCCTGCAACTGCGACACCGATAAGGACTGGAGTGACTTCAGACGGCACAGCAAAAATGTGGTCATTCGCCGGGCCATCTAACGCATCAACTCACTAATCACGCACTTACCAAATCAAAAAATATGAATAAAATACCTCGCGTTATTATCATCGGCGCCGGGTTTGGTGGCCTTGCTGCAGCCAAAGCGCTGAAAAACGCAGCGGTCGAGGTCGTGCTGTTCGACCGCAGCAACCATCACCTTTTTCAGCCGCTGCTCTACCAGGTGGCTACCGGTGCCCTTTCACCTCACGACATCGCTCATCCGATCCGCCATGCTTTGAAAGATCAGGCCAACACTCAAGTGCTGCGCGACGAAGCGACGGCTATTGATCTGGAGCGGCGTGTGGTGATCACTCATGATGGCGTCGAGCCTTATGACTATTTGATCATGGCCACCGGGGTCAAAACCGCATACCGTGGCAAAGATGAATGGCGGCCTCACGCTCTGGGACTCAAAACTTTGAAAGACGCGCTTGAAATTCGCGAGCGCATTTTGATCAGCTTTGAACAAGCCGAGCGCGAAGAAGACCCGGTCAAACAGCGGGCTTTGCTCACCCATGTGGTGTGCGGCGGTGGGCCCACAGGTGTGGAACTGGCCGGATCACTGGCCGAACTGGCTCGCTTTCTCGGCAAAGATTTCCGCCGCATCGACTCTACTTCCACGCGCATCATCCTGCTGCAGGGGTCAGGCCTCATTCTCAACATGTTTCCAGAAGAGTTGTCGCGCTCCGCCACCAGGCAGCTGCAGTCGCTGGGAGTTGAAATTCGCACCGGACAACGGGTGACCAACATCACCGCCGATGGTGTGCAATTTGGCGACCAGTTCATCGAGTCACGCATGGTGCTCTGGTGTACCGGCGTCGAAGCCACGCGCCTGACTGCAACGCTTGGAGTGCCGCTAGACGACATGAAACGCGTCAAAGTCGAACCCGATCTTTCGCTGCCCGGTCACCCGGAAGTGTTTGTGGTCGGAGATGCTGCTACCCTCATGGGCCAAGACGGCAAGCCCCTGCCCGGGCTGGCACCGGTTGCCACGCAAGGCGGGCTCGCTGCCGCCGCCTCAATCATCGCCACAATTAATGGCAAAGCGCGAAAAGTGTTTCGCTACAAGCACCGCGGCAGCCTCGCCACCATCGGCAGATCCGCTGCTATCGCCGACTTTGGTGCGATCAAGATGAGCGGGCAACCGGCCTGGCTGGCCTGGCTGTTCATTCACGTCATGTTTCTGATCGGATTTCGCAGCAAATTCGCTGTGATCTTCACCTGGTTCTGGTCATTTGTCACGCGCGGGCGCGGCATGTGCCTCATTACCAGCCATCGCCGCACTCACGCCGGAGCACAGTCGAAAGAAGAAATTCTCGCTGCCGAGGCCGCCGCTGGTCACCTTGTGGAAACTTCCACAGCACTACCAATGGCCGCGAGCCTAATTTAACTGGAATAAAAAAATATGAACTCAAAATCGCCTGCTCATCCTAACGCAAGCAAAATCATGACTGTGCACAGCCCGCTCGGCTTGTGCCTACGCGTCGTGATCGTCAACTGGTATCGCGACGCTTTCGCATGCGTGGCCGAACAGGCCACCGCCCTTGAGAGCGACTATATCGAAAGAGGCAGTCGAGGCGCCACACCGCTGTCTCAAATCTACGCCAATCCAGCCGATCTGCGTCAAGACCAATGGGCGGTGCTGGCTTTTGCTGAAAAGGACGGAAAGCCTTTGCTTGTCCACACCCTCGAAATAATCGACGTCGACCAGCGCCTCTATGAGCACTTCAATGGCCAATTCCGCGATGCCCTGGAAGCGATCGGCTCCGTTGCTTTGCAGCTCGCCAAAATTCTGCTCGATCTCGGTGACACACTGCCGCTGGTGCCCATTCAGGCCGGCACTTTGGCCGCCTTAGCTCAGAAAGCGGGCAGGCTTTACGCATTCATGCAAGAAAACCACAACTGCACCAATCCCGAGCACCTGAAAAACAGGGCGACTCTGGGAAAGAAAATAGCCGTGGAGCTGGCGCAAGAATTCGCTGCCTTTCGTTATCAGCTCCTGCAGGCACGCTCGCGCGCGGTCACAGAGATGGTACAGAAGCTCGGACAGTTAGACTTCTTCACGTACCACCTGCAATTCGGCACCACTGAAGAACAAGATGCCGCCGGCGATCTGGCCACGGTAATCGCGAAGTTGCTCAAAGACACCGCCGAATTGCGCTTGCCGATTCTGGATTTGGCCGAACACTTCGAGAACGCCGACATTCCGCTGGCCGAATACAACGTTCTGGCGAAGCTCTGCGCTGATTCAGAGTTGGCAACGGCTTAAGTCAGCTTTTAGACAAAAACCAGATCCCGCTCATATGTAAAAGCCGCAAAGAACAAACCAATACAAGTCTAAAGCTCGCTATCTTGCCGCACCACGTCAACAGGCGCTGCTCACTCCCAGCGCTCTTAAAGGCAGCAGCTGAAACAAAACAATCAAACCATCAACAGCAATGAGCACATCAAACTCTTCCAAGGCCTCCAGCGGCATCCGACTGATCGATCCAGCCGACGATCGGCCACGTTTTTCTGAGTTCGTCGAAAATGGCATACACCATACGGCTTTTCATTTTCTTCTGGGCGATGATGCCTTGGCCCGTATCGAAGCCGAAGCAGAAGTGGTCGCGTGCGTAGACGGAATCGAGACATTTCGTCAATCATTTAGCGCAGGCAGACACTCATTCATTGCCACCGAGATGATCCCAGAGGCGACTCAGAATGAACCGCCCGAGACATTCTTGCTCACCCTGGCCATTCATGAGAACGGCGTGCAGGTCTTTGAACGTCGCTATGAAATTCACTCAGATTTCCACAAGGTTCGGGCCGCCTTCGACGAGCGGCAGGCACTGCAGAAACGACAATCCGAATACCGCAACTCGCGCATCGGTCAATCTGAACTGGTGCGCAGCCTCGAGAACGCCCTGATGTCGAGCAGCGCAACGAAGTGCTATTTGGATCTTGAGCCGGTTCCTGTGCTAGAGCTGACCGATGTAGCCAGGGCCTTCCTCGGTATAAGCAAGTCTTCCGCCGTCTCGGCTCAACAGATTCTCAATGAATTTTTTTCCACCGATGCCGCTTCACTCATCAGCACGGTGCCGAACAAATATTGGTTCGCAAGGTGCCTGCTTGAGACCTTAAAAGGAGCAGTCGAAGTCTTTCAAAAGATCACGCTCGAGCAGCTTCAGGTGACTATGGCCCATCTTAGAGAGGCAACCACCGATCTTATGGGAAAGGCCGCTACCGAAGAGACGGAACTGTTGCTCATGATAGCGGAGGGAGTGCACATTATCTCTCTTCTCGGTCTCAAAGCCACTTACCAGGCCAATCCAATTTTTGCCACAACTTAAGTTTCAACAATAAAATATGCAAACTATTCCAATCAGCGGGCCAGAATTGTCCTGCAAATAAGATCCGGTCAGCAGCAGTTCAACAATAGCAACCACACTTAGAGAAGAAACCAATCTCACTTCAAGTAACAATTCAATCACTGATACGAGGTCCCACCCCTTGTATCCTTGAAGCCAACCTCAAAAACAAAAAAAATGAAAACGAAATTCAACCGCACCTGTGGTGTGATCAGCCTAACGATTTATGCAGCCACAGGTGGCGCGGTTCTCAGTTTTGTCTGTGGTGCCAGTTGGACCATCGCGCTTATCTGCGGAATTGTCGGTGGGATCTTGGGTCTATGGGCAGGTTGCCGGGATGCCGCGTCAGAGGCGAAACGGGAAGCAGAGATCACTCAGATTTATACCTATGTCATCGTTTCTCAGGCTGGCTATTGGGGCAAGCCTCTCTTCCATGATTTGCTTGAATTTTTGCAAGCAAGTAAAAATTTGCCAGACGCGGTGAGTGTAACTGTGTATGGTCATTCAAGCACAGTTTGTATCCAGACGACAGAACGTGCAGCGGGGCAGTTGAAGCTTGGCCTGGCCTCGATATTCGGAAGGTGAACGCTGCGGACAGTGGCACCAACCTCGTCGACCTTAGTTCATCCTTGGAAAGACGCAGAGGTTCCTGCGTGAAAACAGGATGATTGTGACCAGGTAGGCTTAGCGAAATATGTTTATGGCGTGTAGGTTCTAGCCCTTCACGCCCAGCTCACAATTTTTAACAGCAAACTTCGAATTTTGGGCGAGGACACTGTATAAGATAGTATACGAAGGAAAAAACCCAAGTAACGGAGGGGTAAAGCTTTTAAGCTTTGCCTTCGTTAAACGGGTAGGTAAGATAAAGAAAATAGAGAGAGCCGACATCACGTCGACTCTCTCTAAAACTAATTGAGCTTTACTTGAGGGCAGCCAGCTCCTTCTCGAACAGGTCGAGATACTCGTCGAACATGTCGAAAGCAGCCTGCACAGGAGCAGACGAAGACATGTCGACGCCGGCGTCCTTGAGCAGGTCGATAGAATCTTTGCTCTTGCCAGCGGAGAGGAAGTTGAGGTAACGCTTCACAGCAGGCTCACCGTCCTTGAGGATACCGTTCACCAGCGCGCACGCAGCCGAGAGGCCGGTGGCGTACTGATAAACGTAGAACTGGTTGAAGAATTGTGGAATGCGCATCCACTCGTTTTCGATGGACTCGTCGACAACACAGCTTTCACCGTAGTATTTGCCGACGATGCTCTTGTAGAGTTCCGCCAGCGCATCCGGAGTAAGCGGAAGCTTTTCCTCGGCGCGCTTGTGAGCGAGATGCTCGAATTCAGCAAACATGGTCTGCCGAACGATGGTGGTGCGGATTGATTCCAGTTGCCGGTTGATGATGTGCAGACGCAGCACCGGGTCAGTGGTGGTCGACAGCAGGTAGTGAGCCATCAACTGTTCGTTGACTGTGGACGCCACCTCGGCAACGAAGATCGTGTAGCCGGCATAGACATACGGCTGACGGCTCTTCGAGAAGTACGAGTGCATGGCATGGCCAGACTCGTGACCGAGGGTGAAGGCAGATTCCAGAGAATCGATCCAGTTGAGCAACATGAACGGGTTGGTCCCGAACACGCTCGACTGGTACGCACCGGAGGTCTTGCCTTCGTTCTCGAGCACATCGATCCAGCGCGAGGCATAGCCGCCTCCAAGAATGGAGACATATTCCTCACCCAGCGGTGCCACCGAGTTCAGTACCAGCTGAAGAGCGTCCGGGTAGGTGATCGACCGGTCGACGCCCTTCAAAAGCGGCGCGTAGAGGTCGTACATGTGCAGCTCGTCGACACCAAGCAACTTCTTGCGAAGCGCCAGATAGCGATGAAGCGCCGGCAGGTTGGACCCGACCGTTGCGATCAGGTTGTCGTAGACGCTCTCAGGCACGTTGATGGATGTGAGAGCGGCGTTGCGCGCGCCAGAGTATCCGCGCACACGTGCGTCGAAGACATTGGCGTTGACAGCACCTGCGTAGCAGGCGGTGAAAGTATTGCGCAGGCCCTTGTAGGCGCCCATCATCGCTTCGAAACCGCGACGACGAACTTCCTGATCGGCATTGCGCAAGAAGCCGTCGGCGAAGTTGCCCTGGGTCAGGACAGCTTCGGTGCCGTCAGGCATCACCACTTTGGGCAGCTTCATGTCGGCGTCGTCGAGCTTGTCGCGAACGGTGCGAGAAGCAGAAAGAGCGATTCCGGCAGCAGCCAAAATCTCTTCCACTTCCTGCGAGCGAACGTGCTTGGCCTTGCGCAGCAGCACGGTGAAAAACTGCTTGTAGACGCGCAGTCCTTCGACCTTGTTGAAGAATTGCTCCAATCGAGCCGGCTTGATGCGCAGAAGCTCAGGACGCATCCACGAAGTGGCTTCGTCGATTTCGCTATCCAGCTTGAGGGCGCGTTCGAGCAGGCCGGCGAAGTGGCTGTTGGCGGTGTCGGTATCGTTGTTGAGGTGGGCGTAGAGATAGAGCCGACCAATGAGCGCACCGGCTTCGTTGCTCAGGTTCAGAGCTTCGAGAAGGATGCGGCCAGAGCGACCGAGACGCCCCTTGTAGCCAGCAAATTGGCCGACGTAGGCTTGCGCCTTGACGAAGTCGGCTTCCCACACAGCTTCAGTGGGATAAATGGTGGTCAAATCCCAGGTCATTTCGACGGGGACTGCTGACCGTTTCGGAAGAGCGGAATTGGTTGTGGTCATGGTTTTAGCCTTTTTCCAGATTTGATATTCGAAACTTCGGGCGGATGCATTGCTGCATAAGCCTCGTCGATAAAGCTTTTGAGCTCTGCTTCACTCTTGATGCCGGCGGCTTGATCGTAAACCTGCAGTGTCGCGGTGGCGATGTAATAAACCGGATATGAACCGGCTTTGAACTCAGCTTCACTTGTGGTGACGCGATAGAAATTCAGCTTGCCTTGATACTGCGCAGCCAACTCATTGACGATTTCGTGCTGCTTGTGGCAGCCGGCGTCGCAGTGAGCTGGATCATACTCCTCGATGAAAACCGGCAGCAGCGATTTCGCTACCACCGACAACATCGAATCGTATTTGATTTCCGGCACAAAAGGAGACTTGGGCACGTGCACCGACACCGTAATCAAAGAGCAAGCGCTGACCACCGATAAGGCGACCACAGCAAGCAGAATATTCAAGCAGCGGTGCAGGCCGGACGGATGTGTTTTCATTTTATTTTCCTGCGAGTTTTCGCAGCGGAGCCAGAACGAAATTGGACAGCATTTCGCCAATTACGGTAAGCACCCCGGCGCCTACGGCGGCGAAGATACCGTGCACGGTGTAGACGTGTGGCAGCAACAGTCCCAGAGCGCCGATAAAGACGATCACCGACGCAGTGACATTGAGCACCACCCACTTCATCATGCTGGGCATGGGACAGGTACCAGGGGCAATGCCCATGAGCTTGCCGGAGATGCTACTCCAGAGTTTCTGGAAAGCATACAACGCAGAACCCAGCAAAATCGCGCTGAGAAGGCCGCCGTGAAAATCGACCAGCGGCGTAAGCGGTGTGAGAAGTGTGAGGGCGATGATGGTGAAAAAGAGACAGATCGCGCCGCTGAGCACCGCGTAATTTTTTTCGTTCATAGACTTATTCCTTGGAGACGAAAGAGGGCACGCCCCACGAGACTTTCCAGCCTGTGGAGCGTGCCCTCGACTAAGGAGGAGCGGTTAGAAAATTATTTTCTACCGCCAAACATACCGGCGATGCTCGCCCAAACCGAGGCGGCAGCACGAGCAAGCGGACCGACAAGCGATGCCACCACCTTGATGATCGGTGCAGCGATACGAGCCAGGAAGCGGAAGATCGGCTTCACCAGCGCAGCGGCACCGCGGTAGAGCACGGCAAACTTGCGCCAGAAGCTCTCGAACAGATCCCACATGAAGTTGAAGCAGGTCTCGAGCAGCGGAGCCAGCCAACCGGTGAGCACCAGATTGGCAATCGGACGCAGTACCAGATAGACCGCCGGAGCGACAAATCCACCGGCAACCGAAGCGGCAGTGCAGGCCACGAGAATGGTGGCGGCAATGCTGCCTCCCGAGACGCCGTAGGCCCAATGCGCACTGGAGAGCAAGGCAACGAAGCCCGCACCCAGAGCCAGAGCTTCAGCTCCCCACTTGTGGAAAAGCTTGCCCAACAGCATGAACATGTTGATGCCGACGAACACCGCCAGAACCGTATTAACCCAGAAGCCGAAGCTCAAGAATCCCATGGCCAGCGGCAAAGCTTTCCAGATGGCAACGCCAATCACCGCCACGTTGAGCAGATGTCCAAACATACCCGAGTAAGGGGTGCTGTCGTCGAAAGCCTTCTTCTGCATGCTGCGAACAGCGTCGCGCACCTTCTTGAAGAGCGTCGTGGCGCCAACGCGAGCGTTGTCGAGCAACGTTCCCACCGGAGCGGCAGCCCACGAAGTGAGCAGACGCACAAGCAGGTAAGCCAGCGGATGAACGATGAAACCGACCACCGCCACCACACCGATTACGGCAGCGACCAGCGCACCACCGGTGATGCCAAGGAGAGCGGGCAGCCAGAACCAACCGGCCACGCCGCAAGCCAGAGAGACAGTGACGCCGATGATGGCGTTGCCCGCACTCTTGTTCGCCACCTCACGCAGAGCGTCGACGTAGCTGTAGAGCACCGAAGCCACCACAGCTACCCAGACCAGCACTGCAGGCAGATGCACCAGGGTAGCCACATAGAACGCCACTGCGCCCGAAAGCAGAGCGACGACGATGTTCATCAGGTTGTGATAGAACTTGCGGAAATCCTGATTCTTTTCGTCGTCGTAGACAGCTTCAAGCAGGTTTTTCCAACCACGCAGAAGCGCTTCCACGAGACCACCGGAGGCCAGGGCAATCAGGCCAGGCACCAGATAGACGAAGAGCAGAGCGAAAATACCGGCAACAGCGCCATAGAAACCGAGACCGGCAATACCTGCCAGAAGAACGGTCTTCGTGGCCAGAGCCCAGGTGGCGGCGCCACTGAGAGCTGCAACCACATAGCTTTCCTTGCCTTCATCCTGCATCTGGTACAGGGGCACCATAACGAAAGTCGCTGCAGTCAACGCCAGAAGGCCGGCCAGGGCCTGATTGACGAAGTATGCATTGAGCAGGGGTACCGAAACCAACGACAGAAGGAAGTTGTAGCTGACGTAGGCCACCAGAGCCGTGAGGGCGAGGGTGGCGATGAAAACGATACCGTGGCAGACACCGACAGCCCAGCGCTTGCGTGACTTGGCGCCTTCAACCTTGGGAGTGTCTTGTACGATTGCCCAGAGTGCATCAGCACCGGGAATCTTGCGAGCGACCGAAGCAGCACCGGCGAAAAACGGTCCGGTAACATTCTTGGCCAGTGAACGGGTGAGGTCGAGCAGCTTATCGCCGAACTTCCAGAGGGGCTTGAACAAGCCCAGGAAGGCGAGCGGCCAGACAATACCACCGGTGTAGACGAAAGCTCCAACGGAAGCCAGGCCCCACCAGATGAACGAGATGCCGTGCGACAGACCGAAATTGGCAGCCGAAACGGCAGCCACACAGGAAAGCGCAAAACCAATCAAACCGGCGAGCAAGCCATCCTTCCACTTGCCGTCATAAGCCTTACCCGACAGAAACTTCGCCGGTTTCCAGAAGAGGAACATCACGACGAAGACGAAGGGCGTGAGAACGACTTTGAGGACCTTCATGGGTCCACTTTCATTTGCTGATGTCATAGATATCTCCAGTGGCTGCACAAAAGCGTCGCCCTTTAGCGAGGATTTGTAGTGCAGCGGTTAATGAGGCAATTAACTGGTCGCAATTCGCACACGATCGAAACAGAGCTGTGACTACCCACATGCATTACTGCTCTGTTCGGAAGGTGTAAGCCGTAAGGCTGTAGCGGATATTTATTTGCGGTGCAGTTAAAAGTCTCGAGAAAAGGTTAAGTGAGTAGTTCCAAAGAGACTATGAAATGGCATGGGCCTAAAGCTATGGCTTGTCTAGAGGTGAGCCAGATCTAAGATCATGAGCTCTCGCTAGCTGAACTCTTATATATACGCGAAGGCCTTAGCGAAGCTAGCTCAGCAAATACAAAAGCCTAGCGATGTTGTATTTGGTCCGAACAATAGCAAAGCAGTGCCGCAGCCCCTGCCTGGCAAATGAGATTTCGAAAACTTTAGTTGGCTAGTCTTTAACTAGAGCCGAAGTCAAATCGGCTTCGCCTGATTGACTGGTGATCGTTGCTTGTTCAGGCTTCCACGACACTTCGCAAACGCCTTTTGAGCAGCGCGCTTCAGCTGATACCTGATGACTTGTGTTGGAAACTATTTTTCCTTGCCTTTCGCTCTTCGATTGTCCGAAAAAATAGTGTCCCAGGGATTCCGAGTTCATCTGTAATTCCTACTAACTAGCCTCAAATTGAGGATTGGTCACATCATCGTCATGAACGCCATAACGCTTGAGTAGACAACCGCATATTACCAAGAGCCAATAGCACCCGCATAGAATATTCACTTTTTATCAGACTTTTATGCAACAAATATCTGCCGGCAATGCTTGATATACGGTAGAGGGCGACACGAGCGACCATAAACTGATAAAATCTAATCCAAGTAAGAGCAAGGCTGCTACAGCGTTTGACCCATTGAGAATGATTCCCCTTGAAAAGCTGCCCACAGTGCGCAAAATCTCTTAAACTTATCGACATCGGAGGCAAAGACCGACTTGCCTGCATCGAGTCTAAATGTGATTTCGTTCATTGGGATAATCCTAAACCGGTAACGGCCACCCTGGTCACCACTGATGGCGGCCTCGTGCTGGTCAAACGAAAATTCGAACCCTTTGTCGGAGACTGGTGCCTGCCCGGCGGCTTTATTGAAGCAGCCGAACATCCGGCTCAATCAGCCGTTCGCGAAGTGCTGGAAGAGACCGGTTTAGACGTGGAAGTGTTGAAACTGGTAGGAGCTTCTGCCCCCGGCCGTGGTATCAACGTGGTGATTCTGTTCTACCTGGCAAAAGCCATAGGCGGCGAAATGATTGCCGGCGATGACGCCAGTGACGTCGGTGCTTTCGACCACCACCAGTTGCCGAAAAATATCTGTTTCGAATTGCACCGGCAAATGATCGCCAGCTATTTTAAAGACAGACAGTTTACTGCCTCAATTTAAAATTTCGCGCTCGGCCAAACGGGCCTTCAGAGTGGCTTCCAGCTCGTCGGCCGAATCCATACCGTTGCCTACCAGATAGCTGCCTTTAGCGGTTTTGATCAAAATTCCCTCAGGCAAAAGTGGATAAGGCTCAGCTATAGCCTTGAGCTCCGACCACAACACATTTCTTTCAAAGAAAAATGTGTGCACCACCAGGTGTTCGGCTTTGACTTCAACGCTCGACGGCATAAGAGCAACGACGTACGCGCGCCACAGCAGCACCGCTGAAATCACTACGGCAAAGACAATGAGCAAACCGATGTCAGCGAGGGAATGCAAGCCAGAATGATGCACGGCCGCGGTAAAACACCAGACCACACCAATGAAAATGGCGCTTAAAAATGCCTGGGCGACCTGAAAGAACAGTGAGACCGGGTCTTGTTTGAAGGTGCGATCTGCGTAAGTATCCAGGCCAATAGAACCTTTTGGTAAGTGCTGGCGCACCACAGCCACAAGGGCTTCGCAATTGTTCAACCAGATAGGAAAGCTGCATTCGCCGCCTTCAAAGCTGACAATGTATCGCAACACATTCCAGTTCGAGCGCCTGGTCAGACTTTTCAAGAGATCGAAGCGACAGGTGCGGCGCTTCCACAAGCAATAAGTGGTAAGCGAATCGCTTGAAACTGTGACTTTGTAGGTAATCAAGCCGTAGAGCGGCAAAACGCAGGCAGCCAAGAGGGAAAGGGTAACAATCACCAGCTTGGCTGTGACAGAAAGCACTGTAAATTTGCCCAGAGCAAGCAGCACCACCGGCATAAGAATAAGCAAAATCATCACCGTGGCCTCGGCTAATACCCGCACAGCCACCATGGTTTTGAGCCGGTAGGCATTACCGCTGTTTTTTTGCTTTTCTGACATAAAAATGATTTTGGCAGATTAGCGCACTTAGCGAGCATATATATCGAACCGGGACCTTCTGTTTTTATAACCTCAAGGCCGGCGCCGGACTTGAACTTGTCTTGATTTAGCCTGGCATAAATCAATAAAGTCTGAAGGTCTTCTTTCACCCATCCAATCTTCTACGAGCTTTATTTAACAGTCTCAAAAAAAACACTCAAATAGAGGTCAGTTATGACAAACAAACCTTCTCCTCCACACGCAATGCGTGTGGAGCGTGACTCTATGGGAGATATGTCGGTACCTGCTCACGCCTTTTATGGTGCCAGCACTCAAAGGGCCGTACTCAATTTTCCCATCAGCACTCTGCGCTTCGGCCGTTCTTTCATTCGCGCTCTGGCACTGATCAAATATGCAGCTGCAAGATGCAACGGTGAAAACGGTGACCTTGCGCTGCCGCTAGCCGAAGCCATTGCCGCAACTTCGCTGGAAGTGGCCAATGGTCTTTATGATCACCACTTTGTGGTGGACATTTTCCAGACCGGCTCCGGCACTTCTACCAACATGAACGCGAACGAAGTGATTGCCTATCTGGCGAGCGCTTCCTCGCAGTCCACTGTTCACCCCAACGACCATGTGAACATGGGACAGTCTTCCAACGACGTCATTCCAACTGCCATTCACCTGGCCGCCCTGTTGGAAATTACAAACAATCTGGTTCCGGCTTTGAAAGAACTTTCGGCGGCTCTGGGAGCTCAAGCAAAATCGTTCAAGAAAGTGATCAAAACCGGCCGGACCCATTTGCAAGATGCCACGCCTATTACTCTGGGGCAAGAATTTCGCGGCTACAAAGGCCAGATCGACAATGCCATCAAAAGGCTGAGTTATGCTCAGGGCCGCTTGTCGCAAGTAGCTCTCGGCGGCACTGCCGTAGGCACAGGAATCAATACCCGCGGCGGTTTTGCTGCCGCTACTCTGGCCATTGTCTCCAGCCAAGCCGGCGTCACTGTGCGTGAAACTTCGAACCATTTCCAGGCCCAGAGCACCATTGACGAAATTGTCGAAGTGAGCGGCATACTTAAAACCATCGCCGGCAGCCTTTACAAAATCGCCAATGACGTACGCTGGATGGGTAGCGGGCCACGCGCAGGGTTGAGCGAGTTGATATTGCCGGCGGTGCAGCCAGGTAGTTCGATTATGCCCGGCAAGGTCAATCCTGTGATTTGCGAGTCGACCATGCAGGTCTGCTTCAAAGTGATGGGCAATGATCTGACGGTGACTATGGCCGGCCAGGCGAGCTCTTTTGAGCTCAATGTGGCCATGCCGGTTGCCGCTCATGCACTGCTTGAATCGATAGCGCTTCTAAGCCGCGCCTCTGAAAATTTCAGCCGGCAATGCATCAAAGGCCTGAAAGCGTCAAAGAACGGGCCGGCTCTGGTTGAGCGCGGGCTGGCTCTTTGCACCGCTCTGGCTCCTGTGGTCGGCTACGATCTGGCGGCGAAAATTGCCAAAGAAGCGGCGCAAAGCGATGAGACAATCCTCGACGTTGCCTGCCGCCTGACTACGCTTTCTCGCGTTGAACTGTCAGTCTTGCTCGACCCCTTCAACATGGTCAAAAATAGTTAACGACAACTAGTGTGGGGCAGTGCCAATCAATCTGAAGATTGGCACTGCCTTCACTTTTTGCAAAACCCGCAAAGCCACTGCCTTCGCAGGCGATACTGAAGAAATTTCCCCACCGCCATTTTTTCTTTTTTTCGGTTACTACATTTTTTAGTACGATTGACAGGAACGGCGATAGAATTTTTCTGCTTTAGCAAAATACTTTTTCTCACTATAAATTAGCGCCATACGCTTAAAGAGTGGCACCAGCTGTGGTGCGGACAGACCATCACGGGCAGCAACTATTTTCACGGCCTCTTTCAGCAAAGGCAGGGCCCTTTCAGGAAACCGTTCCTGGCAATAGCTATCGGCCAGAGCAGTGACGGCGCCGACAAAAACCACGGTGTTCAATTTGGCCGCATTTGTTTGATTCAGATCTTGATTTTGTTTTTGATTGTGCGTGCTATACAGACGCACAGCTTTGCGCAAAAGCTGCTGTCCTTCCGCTCTTTCATTAGCGCCACCGGGAAGCAATGCCAGGGCCAGACCGTAAGCACTGTCAGCTTGATGCACAAGCTTCATGCCGCTGGCGGAGGCAAATTCCAGGGCTTCGCGAAACATTTTTTCAGCCAGTTGTAAATCACCGACACTGATTGCGCTCTGCCCAACAGCAAAATAATTCCACCAGATAGATAGGTTCAGGGCAATTGCCATAGTCTTGTCCTCCATACTTAACTGCCCGAAGGCTTTCAGGACGGAGTGTAGAATTTGCGCGGCAAAGAAGCTCTGTGCTATTGCACAGAGTTAGGCTTATGTTTAAGTTTGAGCGTGAGCTTGTTTTAATAGTGCAGATTGCCCCAGACAGCTTCTAAAGACGCCATCTGACGCACCATATATTGCTTTTCTCGCGAGCTCGGTGAACAGTAAGACTGCCAGTAAAGGCGCCAGTAACTACTGTAGGCTTTTTGCCTGCCGTTGGCGGCTTCCACCTGCAAAACTTCTGCGCCGATGATCATGGCATTGGCTTTGAGAGTGCAGACGCCGCCCTCACACTCGGCCTGACCGCCGACGAAATCTTCACGCCTGGTACCCGGTCGCTCACACCAGACTTTGTCTAATCTGGAGCGCGTCAGCGGGTGCAGCTCTTCGATGTCAATTTGAAAAACATCGTCATCACGCCGCAAACCTTCGGGGTGCAACTCTAAAATGCAATCATCAGGCAGAAAATCTTTCTGGCTGAGAACCTGACCGTTACCGGCAATAGCCACCACGTGAGCAGGAAAAGAAGTAAGCAACCTGTCAAAGAGCGCCTGGCGAATTTTTTCCCAGAGTCGCATGGTCAGCTCCATTTCGCCCGCTTCAGCGGCATCGAGAGCACGGCACACTGTTTTTAATGAATTGGCCAGCTGGTGAAGATCGCTGGTACCCTCGGCGAGAGTCTCTTGATAAAATTCGTAGGCTTCGTCTAAAGCGATTCTCTCTCTGCGATCTTCTCTCACGGTGATTCCCCCGGGCTGCCTGTTTTTCTGATTCCAAGCATATATACCCAGTTAAAGCCGGCAGCAATCCTGCTAGATTTTCCAGCCAATTTATTTACACATGCTATTTTCGCTTCACGTCGATTAACTCAGACATATCGTCAGCCAGGCCGCTTATGCCCCTGGTGAGGTACTGACTGTTAATCAGACCGGCATCTTTTAATTTTGCCGGCGGACGAAAGACTTTGTTGTCGCTGACCAGTTCCGCCTTATTGCTGTCGGTACGCAACAACCAGCCCCGCCTGACGTTTTTCCCTTCTTTAATCACACTGTACATCTCAGTGGGCACACCGCTGAGAAGAGGCAAATTGTAATATCGATAAATAATGGCTGAAGCTTCAGCCGGCATTGCTAAATCGCGACTGAAGAGCTCATAATTGAGCACCTCCGATTTCTCAATCCAACCGCTGTAGCCTGTATCAACCTCACCGGGTCCGGGAAATTGATAAAATGTCTTCTTGCCTTTGGCGTCCACCGATTGCACGGTTTTAAGCGGCTTACCGAGAGCGGCAGCGTCGCCCATCATGCGAAAAGACGGCATAGTAAATTTGCGAAACTGCGCCATCGACATGTGAGCAATCTCTTTTGCTTCCTGACGCACTGCATAAATTTGCCAGTCGGGAGCAGCGCTATAAAGGTCATAGCCGCCCTTAAAATTCTTGATTCTCAGACCCACAGGCGAGAGCAAAAGCTCATATTTGCCGTCTACACTCGACTCTTGAATCAAGCGCTGTGCCTTGACCGTTCCCTTGATCGTTCCCTTAGCCGCCGGCTCCTGAGCCAGCGCAGCACTCGTCATAGCCTGAGCTATGCTGTGGGCAAATACAAAGCCCACCAATATTTTATTCCACAATGTGCGCGAATGTAGAGCCATTTAAAAATCCAGAGATTTATTCAACTTAGCACAGACAAAAAGAATAATGGCGCGGCCGTCAAAAAATAAATTGGCATAGCACCATCTGCAGTGTCAGATTTATGCCCACGGGGGCAGCGGTTATCAAGCGCCGGCCACTAGCTAGCGCTACCTGTAAGAGCGGCAATATGACAACACCTTAATTTGGCCCTTAAAGCTTGATAAGCCACCACGCCGCCCAATGTCCGCTTGCCGGAGGCATGCCTTAGGCCTATATAACTAGATATTCCGCTCGACATATTGAAAGCACGACGCTCTTTTAATTAGCATGCAGCTCTCTTCTAAATTCTTCTCCTCTACAAGCTTCCCTCAACCAAAACAAATCAGCACCAATCTAGACATATACGTGTCCGTGGCCTCTTTCAATTTCCTCCACGGAAAACGAATTGCATCGCCTCAGTTTGGAGCTGCTTTCAACCAAAATCTTCTATGCCCGCCCTCTTCTGGCTCATCGCAGCAGTACTGATCATACTGTTCATCGCCTCCCCCTTCCTGCACCAAAATTCGCAGGGCCACCTCTCCAACAGTAGCCGCCGTCGCAGTTATGACCAGGCCGATCAATTGATTCGCACAGCCGGCTCAGAACTTTTGCGCGGACTGAACGATCAGGCTTACTCCCATTACCGCCAGGCCCGTGACCTTGCTTCTGCAGCCCACCTTTATTTTCTCGCTGCCGAAGCCAACTACGGTATGGCCGAAGTTCACGAGCGCAATCAAGCCTTCCAGTCTGCTGCACAATGTTTGCGCGAAATTCTTGCCACCCGCACTTACCTGGACCAGGAAAAACCTGGTTACGCGCAGATGATGGCAAACAAGCTTGCGGCACTGGAAGCCAAAATCGCAGAAGCGAAAAACTGAAAATCGCCACTCATCCAGAACAATAAACCACAGATAGGAAAACATCATGGAAGTAATCTTTGCCGGCGGACTTTTCGCCTCGCTGCTCTTTATCGTGCTTTTTTGCGCCGCACTCCTGGCCTGGTTCCAGGGTCTCCTGCTCACATTTCGAGCTCATATTCTGCTCGGCATCATCTGCTTTTGCCTGGGAGTGCCTTTCATTCTCATCGGAGTGATCTACTGGCTCAGCGGCATTGACCTTCCGGCGGCACTGATGCGCGCCTTGCGAAGCTAAAACCGTTATTCCTGCAGAAGCCCTTGTACAGGCGCTTTTGCAGGAATTTTTCCTTTCATTTGAGCTACTACCGATAATAGTATCAGCAGCCTTATTCGCAGGTCTCTTTTGCACGTCTTATTTGCGGGCCTTATTGCGCTCCCGCTCTCTTTCTCTGTCATTCCGTCTTTTGCGTGAGCGTTTCAATTCTTCCACAGGTAAACCCACTTGAATCGACATGGCTTCCAGCGAAACATTTTGCGAACGAGCCTGTGAGCCGGCTTGAGCTAAAATATCGGCCCAGGCATAGCGTGCCTTGACTCGGTGTGCCGAGCAAAGGGTGAGGGAATGCTCGAGAAAATCGATCTGATTTGATAGAGGCCTGGCCGCCTCTGTCGCCAATCGGCTTTCTTCCATGGCCGTAAGTATCAGTGGATAACCCACCAGTTCAAGGTCGATGGCGGCCATCTCTTCTACAGCCACACCGTGTTCCAACCAGCGTTTGGTTAAGGCGGCAAGGCGGCCGAGGTTGCCTTCAGTGCCTTCAACTTCTGCCAAAATCACGTCGAGATTACGCCCAGCGCGCCTGGCTTCAATGAGCTTTTTCGCTAATAGAGGTTGCAGCACTGTCATCTCATTCAATACATACTGTGAGGCATTCTCAAAATCCTCGTCAACGGCTTTGATCACAGCCTCGAACTGTGGTCGCAATTCAACCAGCATGTTTTTTTTATTGCGTGCGCTGGCATATTTTTGCACCAGCACCTGTAATTCATTTATCGCCGCACCCAAACTGGGGCTGGTGCTAGTGGTCAATGAGCCTGGGCACAATGCCGCCGCGCTCGTATCTATCTGGTTGCCTGTCAAATTGTGCATAATCGCCATCCATCGGTTACAAAAAACCCAATCGCCATGTGCTCAAGCATCGCGGCGATGATGTGAAAAAGATGTGACTACAAGCGCTTTTCAACTACGTAAGAATACGAAAATGGAGCAAAAATAATGCAATTACGCAGTCCTTTTTATGGCGAAATTTTTGCTCAAAATCAGCCGGTTTTTCACTGTCACGAAATTTTCACGTCTCAACCGTTAGATTAGTGTCACCCCCTGATACCACCCCGTACTAAATTTTTTTCGCGGAGCAAACAAAATGGCAGACATTCAAACCACCACACCGAAAGCAGATGTGGTCGTGGAAAGCGAAAAACCAGGCGTTGCACCTGTTGATATTTTCAGCGATCAGCGCAATGGTGGTACCGTCCAGAAGGGTGATGGTGCCCAGGCCACTCAAGAGCTCGTCAATCAAGGCAAGGTTACTCCCCTTGAAATAGCACCACCAGACGCTGCGGCACTGGCTGAAACCGGCAAACAGATTATCGCCAGACAGAATGATCTTGGTCGGCAAGAACAGTTCAATGGTTTCATCAAACAAGATGGCGCTACAGTATTCGGCAGACCGAAACGTGGAGGCCAGGACTTTTTCAGCGATGTTGACGGCAAAGACGATCCCGGTTTTTTCTGGAACGGCAAAGATGGTGTGATCACTAAAAGCGGAATCGATCAATTCACCGCCGAAGCTGATGCCGTTCCCAAAGGGCGCTTTAGAAACCCGCCCAAAGAAGCATATGTTGCCGCTTTGAAAAATTTCTCTCAGAACTGGGATAGCCCTGATATGGCTCCTTATAAAGACGGCAATGGAGCTATGACCAAAGAATCTTTCGCTCAGGGTATGAACACTCTGGCTGATCGTGAGAAGAAAGTTGAAGAAGGCAAAGCCTCTGTAGCACAACAAGCGGAGCAGCTGCGCAAAGACACCGAGGCTCTGGCGGAACGAAATAAAGTCACTACATCAGAACAAAAGCTGCCGGAACAAGAACTACCGGAGCAGAAACTACCGGAGCAGAAAGCGGAAGATCAAACTAAAGTTCCGCCCAAGCCTCCAGAATTGACTGAAGATGCGGCTAAACGTGCAGAAGTAGCGAAGGGTGAAGGGCCGTATCAAGTTGCCGCGCGCATCTTATCTGGTGACGGACAAAAGCATGATCATAAAGAAGTGATGACTCTGACTCGGGCACTGCAAGCGCAATATCGAGAAGAAAATACTGCCGACCAGTCTATGGCAGGCTTGAAAGTGAAACATCATTTGCTCACGCCGGAAAATGCCGCCAAAGTTCTAGAGCGCATCACTGACGTCAAACTGAAAGAAAAGCTGGCAGCACAGATTTTCAAAGCAGTTAGTTAGTTAGTTAGTACAAGTTTCGCAGCAAAACTTGAAACTCGCTTGATTCACCGCGCGTGAATTAGCAGTCTGTGTGACAATGAAATCAGGTATCCGACGGAGGCCTGAGTTCATAGAAGCACAAAAGTTCGATTGCCTCACGAGTGCGACGGATCAGCTCACAGATATTGTCTGGACAGTGCGTATCGATGGTCAAATCTGTTGCAGCAATCAATACTGGCATACCTTTTCTGGTGTGCCCGCTGATTCGGATTGCCAGCAAATGTTCCCTCCCGAAAATTACATGCATCCAAGTGATGTGAGCAAAATTAAGCAGCTCTGGCAAGATGCGCAAAAATCGAATCAACCTTTTACTGCTGAGTTAAGATTCAAACGCACCTGCGACCAGCAATATCGCTGGCATTTGCTTCGTGCCTGGCCTGCCACTGTACTAGAGAGGCAAAACTGGATCGTAATTAGCACTGACGTCCACCACCTGAAAACGGTGCAAAATATGTTTCAGCTAGTGATGGACAACATTCCTATTTCAATTTTTTGGAAGGATCGCGACTCGAGATATCTGGGCTGTAATCGCATGTTCGCCTCCGATGTGGGACGTAGTGACACAGAGCAATTAATCGGCAAAACCGACTACGACAATCCGTCCAGCAAAGAAGAAAACGATTTTTTCGTAGCTTGTGATAAGCGCGTTATGGAATCAGGTATGCCCGAATACCATATTATCGAGTCTCAACTCAGACCAGAAGGTAAGCAAGCCTGGCTTGATACCAATAAAATACCCTTGCAAGACGCCGGTGGTGAAACTATTGGTGTGTTAGGTATGTATGAAGACATTACCGATCGCGTGACGATTGAGCAACAGCGCGAAGATTTTATTGCCACACTTACTCACGATTTAAAAAATCCACTGCTGGGCACAAACCGCATGTTGAGCCTGTTTATGGACGGTCAGCTGGGAACCCTTAACGCCAAACAAAAAGAGATTTTAGCCCAGGTGAAGGAAAGTAATTCTGTCCTGATCGCCATGATTCAAAAGCTCAATGATATTTATCGCTATGACACAATTAAGTATATTCCAGACATTGAGCCGCTCAACATCGCTAAACTATTAAAAGAAATCATCTCCGAGAATAAAATTATTGCCAGGTTGAAAGGAATAACGCTGGAACTGATTGCCCAGGAAGAGAACGTCATTGCCGATACAAGCGAGCTGGCTTTTCGCCGCGTTGTGCAGAACTTACTCGACAATGCTCTGAAATTTACTCCCAGGGCCGGTCAAATCACCGTTTGCTTGCGAGTGGAAGAGCATTGCGTCAGGGTGGAAGTCTCCGACAATGGTCCGGGTATCGACCCGGACGACCAAAAGCATTTGTTTGATCGTTTCTGGCAGGGTTCCGCAGGAAGAAAATATTCTCAAAGTATTGGTCTTGGACTTTATCTCAGTAAAAAAATTGTGGAGGCTCATCGCGGGCAGATCAGCTGTGAGAGCGAGCCGGGATACTGTAAATTTTCCTTTTCCATTCCGTATCATTTCAACACTGTCGACGCATGAAGTCAATAAATGTACTAATTGTTGAAGATCATTTGATCACCCTGGTTGGTCTAAAAATGGTGCTGCAACAGTGGCCGACTATTGCTGTGGTTGGCGAGGCGCAGAACGGCCTCGAAGCACTAGAACTGATAGAGACCTTGGCACCAGATGTGGTTCTACTTGATGTTGGACTCCCCGATATCGACGGTATCGAATGTCTCAGTCGGATTAAGAAAAACGGCTGGCCGTCTCGTATTCTGATGCGCAGCTCGCACGAAGAAGTGGACGTAATCATGGCGGCCATGGCAGCCGGAGCCGACGGTTATTGTTTTAAGGATAGTTCGGACTCTTTGTTAATTGAAGCGCTGGAACTGATGGCAAATGGAAAAGCATGGATCCACCCACGAGTCGCCAACCAGTTACTGCGCTTTTTTAATACCCCCGGTAGAGGGCAACATTTCGCCAGACGAGCGCCGTCTGCTCAGCTGGATTCTCAAGACCTGGCTTTGCTCACAGCTATAGCCAGAGGAGATTGTGGCAGTGCCCCTGAAGGTCTTCGAGACCTGCTGCGTAAATTTGAAAGTGAATAGCAAGAACTCGTCAAACAAGTAAATCAACAAGCCAATTTTAACTAGCTACACAACATAGTAGAAAAAGACTAAAAAAAAAGGAAAAAGAATGTCCGGAAAGTGCTCCCGAGAGCAGCTTTCCAGACATTTAGCTATGCAGCCACAGGGTTGGCAACAGGCAGAACAACCGGTTTAGCCAGATAAGCGAGCAAATGACTCGCCGCAGCTTCCACCACCGCTTTGACATTTTCACCATCATCCTCGAACTGGATGTCGGCGACAATACCGTCATTGACAGTCTGCCCGCAATCACCAAACCACTTCTGGTCAGGAGAAAGGAAGCGCAGGCAGCTGATTTTGATGGTTACTTTTCCCAGGACGTCAACGTCTTCCTGGCCGATGCCCTTGCCACTAGATTTGGTGCCCATGGCGGTGATGCTGCCGTCTTGGCCGCTGGCCAGAAGCGCTGCGGTGAACAATTCGGCAGAGCTGGCCGTGTCGCCGTCAATCAGCACAACCATAGGCTTACCGGCAATCATCGGGGGCCGACGCAGGTAGAGAAACTTCTCCGGTTCTTTGCCTGTTTCTTCGGTGTAAGTGACGAAGTGTTCGTGTGTGAAACCCACAAAACGCTCTTGCAGGCCGGCTTCAGTTGGTGTCTCGATGAAACAGATTTCGCCTTCATCGATGAACAACTCGAGCACATTGGCGGTTTTGTTGATCAGTCCGCCGCTGTTGCCGCGCAAATCCACCACAAATGCCTGGCAGTGAGCCACACCTTCCAGGCGCTCACGCACCTGCTCGACGATGTCGCTATGCGAAAACGAAGCGATGCCGATATAGCCGATGTTATTATCCATCACCTTGTTGTAAGCGAAAAGCTCATCGTTCACCAGATCGGCGGCCTTGCTCTCCACTTCAACCTGCTCCATCACCCGAGTGAAACGATCACCGAGAGTCTGCAGCAAGATTTTGGCGAAGGCGATAGCACTGGCATCGTCGACAATGCGACTATCGAAGCGATGCTTTTGTTCGACCCAGTTGAGAGCTACCAAACGCGAGCGGTCATAGAACTGTTTTTGGACCAGCTCCCAGATGGCGTGAAACAACTGGCGACCAGAAGCCGCGCTGTCTGAGTCGGCAATGGGGGTGAGATTTTTTGACATGACAAACTCCTTGCAAGAGGTTGAAAAATGCCTGCCATTTCCGCGCAAAAACAGCCCGAGCCACTACCGTGGTTCGAGAGATTGGGGAAATAGTGGAGAGGCAAATATTCGAGAAGTTATTTCTGGTATAGAAGGAGAAAAGAGAGTGTATTTAGTTTTAACGCGGGCAGAGCTTGGCAACCTAGTAATTAAAAGTAACGCGCACGCCAGCCCAGCCCTTTACAAAACGCAATATTTTCCGTAAATCCAAACAGGGCGAATGTCTGCGGCTTTGTCAGAAAAACACAAGAAATTCTCTCCAGCGATTTTCATCTCAGAGGAACTATGCCAGCCAAAGCACAATTGCCAATGCACTTAGCGCAGCCAGCGCAGATGTACAAGGCCATAACTGAATACTAAAACTAGGAAAAGCGGCTCAGACTGTCACGTGTTCGCGTCACCGCGATGTCAATCAGGAGCCAGCCGCAACAGTTCAAGGTCTGGCCATCGTGACAGCCGCTTTATGTCTGCCAGTCCATTAAGAGTGGCGTAACATCAAGGTCTATGATGCTCATGTTCAACAACCTTTTTTCCCGTCAATCGTTTTCTTGACAAGAGAAAGCTGCCGTCCTGATGCAAGAAATTCAAAGCATTTAAAAATCCAATCCAACCCTAACGCACCTTAAACAGGTATCGTTAAAACCGCTGGAGCAAAAGCTCAGCGAACCGAGAGGACCACCTACATGACTGCTAAAGTCATCGCCTTACTCACTCTTGCTGCCGTCACACTTTTCTGGTTCCTGCCGGTTTTGCGCAGTCGTGCCATGGCGAAAAACGGCAACGTCGGCGCCGCCATCGCTCAAGAGAAGTCGAAAGCGCCCGTCACGATCGCAATTTCTACCACCAGCGCTGAAAAGCGCAATAGCGAAAGCTCGATTCTCTGGCAAGCGACACCGTCTCCTACCCAGGTGATAGCTGATACCATCGTTGTCGAGCCCAACAAAAAGTTTCAGAAAATTCTAGGTTTTGGTGGTGCTTTCACAGACTCGGCTTGCTGCATGTTCGACCAGATGTCTACAGTTGAGCGCGGCAAGCTTTTTCACGAACTTTTTGCCCCCACCGCACTCAATCTCAACCTTTGCCGCACTTGCATTGGGGCCAGTGATTACGCCACTCATCTCTACAGCTACAGCGATGGCGAAGCTGATCCTGACTTGAAGCACTTTTCCATCGCCCACGATAAGAAATACATTTTGCCGATGCTGCGGCAAGCGCGAACAGTCAATGCCGACCTTTTCTTGTTCTCTTCACCATGGAGCCCACCTGGCTGGATGAAATCGAATAAGTCGATGCTCGGCGGCAACATGCAGCGCATTCACATGCCCGCCTACGCCCAATATTTCACGAAATTCTTGAAGGCTTATGCCAAAGAAGGCGTGCCCGTTCAGGCCGTCACCGTGCAAAACGAAGTGGACACCGATCAAGATGGTCGCATGCCCGCCTGCACCTGGCCGCAAGAGTACGAAGTGGACTTTGTGCGCTATCATCTCGGGCCGGCCCTGACCGATGCCAAACTACCAACCAAAGTATGGATCATCGATCACAACTACAATCTCTGGGGCCGCGCACTGGCTTCTCTAGAAGCTGTGGGTCTGCGTCAGTACGTCACCGGAGTGGCCTGGCACGGTTATGTTGGTGACGCCTGGCGCATGACGACGGTGCACGACAGCTATCCGGATATCGACATGTTCTGGACCGAAGGCGGCCCCGACTACACTAATTCCGACTACGGCACTGACTGGAGCAATTGGAGCAAGACTTTCACCGGCAATCTGCGCAACTGGTGCCGCGGTATCACTGTGTGGAATCTCGCCCTGGACGAACAGGGAAGACCTAACATCGGGCCATTCCCTTGCGGCGGTCTTGTCACTGTTAACTCCACTACTAAAGCCGTAACTTACAGCGGTCAGTACTGGGCTCTGGCTCAATATTCGCGCTACATTAAGCGCGGAGCCACGCGCATTGAATCCACAACCAACAAAAGCGGCACCGGCGGCGAAGCTGACTCGCCTGACTTGTCTCACGTTGCCTTCGAGAACGAAGGCGGCGAGAAAGTCATGGTTGTCACCAATAGCGGTGCGACCCGCAACATCATCTTGCAAGAGGGTGGGCGCAAGTCTGATGCCATCGCACTTGCGCCCGATTCAGTGACCACGCTGCGCTGGCAATAATTTCTCCTAAGCGATCTCAGTGAACAGCAGCGACTGAGCGTGGCCAGACTGATAATGGTGAGTGGAAGCTTTATGCGACAAGCGATTACAAGAATGAGGCACGCCAATGAACCAAGATAAAAAAGAATCACTGCTGAGTTTCGTGGGCAAAATTTTGATCTAGATTCGTCGTAAACTCTGTGTACAACAGTAGGGAGTTTCAGTGAACGACAGGCTACCCGCTAATTTTGTTTTCCCCAGAGATTTCGTCTGGGGCACCGGTACTTCCGCCTATCAGGTGGAAGGCGCATGGAACGCCGATGGCAAGGGCGAATCGATTTGGGATCGCTTCAGCCATACACCGGGCAAAGTGGCCAGTGACGAAAACGGTGATGTCGCTTGCAATCAATACCACCGCTTCGCCGAAGATATTGAACTGGCTCGCAAGCTCAACCTCAACGCTTATCGCTTCTCCATTGCCTGGCCGAGGGTGCAACCTGGCGGGCGCGGTGCATTTAACGAAGCTGGTATGGATTTTTACGACCGGAAAATCGATGCTTTGTTGAGGGCCGGTCTTGAGCCTTATATCACGCTTTACCACTGGGATTTGCCCCAGGAATTGCAGGACATAGGCGGTTGGACCAATCGAGAAGTCTGCAAATTGTTTGCCGACTACGCCGCAAAAATGGTGGAGCGTTATGGTGATCGGGTGAAGTTCTGGACTACATTCAACGAACCCTGGTGCACCACTTTTCTTGGCTACGCATGGGGCATTCATGCACCGGGTCTGAAAGATGATAAAGCCGCCGCTCAAGTGGCACACAATTTGCTGTTGGCCCACGGACTGGCTTGCATAGCCGCTCGCGCCGCTGCACAGCAAGCCATCGAGCTGGGTATTGTGCTCAACTTAACCATTACCGAACCATTGCATCCACAAAACGACGAGGATGTAAAAAAGGCAGAAGCCGGTTGGCGTCGCGACTGCGGATACTACCTCGATCCGCTGCTACGTGGCGTTTACGGGCCGGGTGTAACCGATGACATAGCTGAAATCGAGCCTGAAGATCTGGCTATCATCAATCAACCGATGGATTATCTGGGCATCAATTACTACATGCGCAGTGTGGTATCAAACGCCCCCATCCCCTCGCCTATTGACGGCCACGAGTATACCCAGATGGGCTGGGAAGTCTACGCGCCGGCTCTGCGCACTCTGCTCACGCGCATTGATAAAGACTACCGCGACGCTTACTTGCCCAAAATCTATGTCACCGAAAATGGCGCGGCTTTCGAAGACAAGCTGGTGGACGGTGTCGTGGATGATCCAAGGCGCCTTAATTACCTGGCCACGCACATTGAGCAAGTCGGACTTGCCATCGCCGACGGTGTGGACGTGCAAGGTTATTTTGCCTGGTCACTGCTGGATAATTTCGAATGGGCCGAAGGTTACGCCAGGCGCTTCGGCATTATTTATGTAGACTTCGAAAGCCAGGAGCGTACTGTGAAAAACAGCGGCAAATGGCTGGCGCAAGTAGCGGCCGCTAATAGTTTGCAAAGATAACTCGTGATAATTTGTACTAGCAGGGACAGCCGCTGACGCGGACTCCCTGCTAGTGGCTATAGAGTTTACAAAAGGCACCATGCCTGAAAAAAAAGCTAAGAAATTCTACAACCTACGAGTTGTATTTTTTCACAACCGTTAAGTTGTAAAATTCCTTAGGCGAATAAATAAGACCACAGGCAGGCACGGCCGAAAACCCTCCCAAATATTGAATATTCCTTGCCATCAGGGCCGCCACAGCAATCTCGCGCCATAATGTAGGTCAATTCAAAATCGCATACAGGACAAACAAAATGTCGCAAAGTACAGCCAGCATCTTTCATCTTGGCAAAGACTCAACCAAGTATCGCCCCCTGGGTAAAGAATTTGTCAGCAGTGAAGAATGGAACGGCCGGCAGATGCTGGTGGTTAAACCAGAAGCGCTGACCAAACTTGCAAATGCCGCTTTTAAGGATGTTTCGCACATGTTGCGCACCAGCCACCTGGAAATGCTCAAATCAATTCTTGATGATAGCGAAGCTTCTTCAAACGACAAATTTGTCGCCCTTGAACTTTTAAAAAATGCCGCCATTGCTGCCGGCGGCACTTTGCCCATGTGTCAAGACACAGGCACAGCAATAGTTACCGCTCACAAGGGCGATCACGTTTGGACAGACAGTGACGATGCCGCTGCTATTGCCGAAGGTATCAAAAAAACCTACAGCGAATGCAATTTACGCTACAGCCAGATGGCGCCATTGAGCATGTACCAAGAAGCGAACACCGGCAGCAATTTACCGGCGCAAATTGAAATTTATAGCGACCCTGGCGATACTTACGAATTTCTATTTATCGCTAAAGGAGGCGGCTCAGCCAACAAAACCTATTTGATGCAAGAAACCAAATCGGTTTTAAATCCTGCTTCGCTGGCCAAATTATTGACTGAAAAAATTGCATCTCTGGGCACCTCCGCTTGCCCTCCATATCACTTAGCCATTGTCATCGGCGGACTTTCCGCTGAACTTACCCTCAAGACCGTCAAACTGGCCAGTTGCCACTACCTCGATAACCTTCCCACCGAAGGCGATAAAAGCGGTCGTGCTTTCCGCGACCTCGAACTTGAAAAAGAAGTACTGGCGATCACGCGCAATTCAGGCATCGGTGCTCAGTTCGGCGGCAAATATTTCTGTCATGACGTGCGTGTCATCAGGCTCCCAAGACACGGTGCCAGTCTGCCTATCGGTATCGGCGTATCATGCAGCGCCGACCGTCAGATCATGGGTAGAATCGACAAAGGCGGCTTATGGTTGGAAGAACTGGAACAGGATCCGGCCCGCTTTTTACCTGAGGTAGAAACCAACGAGCTGGCTTCTGAAACTATCCATGTCGACTTGACCAAACCAATGGCTGAAATTCGTGCCAGCCTTGCCGGAAAGCCTCCCGGTACGCGGCTGATGCTTAAAGGAACATTGATTGTCGGTCGTGACATTGCCCATGCAAAATGGAAAGAACTGATAGACCGCGGCGAAGATTTACCTGACTACATTCGCCAGCATCCCATTTATTATGCCGGTCCGGCGAAGACCCCCGAAGGTTACGCGTCTGGATCTTTTGGCCCGACCACAGCCGGACGCATGGATTCATACGCCGATTTGCTCATGAGTCGCGGCGGCAGCTTGATTACACTGGCAAAAGGCAATCGCGGCAAAAACGTCAGAGAAGCCTGCGGAAAATATGGCGGCTTCTATCTGGGCACCATTGGTGGTGCCGCAGCAAGACTGGCCAAAGATTCTATTCGCAAAGTCGAAATTATAGATTATCCCGAACTGGGCATGGAAGCCGTTCACCGCGTGGAAATAGAAGATTTTCCTGCCTTTATCGTCATCAACGATCAGGGCGAAGATTTCTATGCCAAAGTTTTAGAAACAGCCTTGAGCATAAAGTAAAGCAGTGAAAATTTTCATTCTTGCCCTGGCAACACTGTGGCTAAAGTTAAGCTTTGATATAGCGTAGTAGAAGCGACCAAAAAAGAAGCACTTGAGTGAGCCAAAGCTCGACCCAAGCGCTTCCTGCACGGAATTACTTATTTCTTCTTCTTCGCCTGGCTGCTAGCTGTTGCCTTGACGAGGACGAAGTTAAAGACGCCGCTCTGCACAGAACCAGAGACAGCCACAGCCGGAGAGAGCTGCACTACAAGCTCCGGTTGGAAAAAGTCATCGCCGGCGATGTCGTGGGTGTTATGCGCGTCATCCTGGAAATAGAGCTGGGTGACGAGCCTGGTATAACCGACTGCCTCAACCAGAATGTGGATGTGCGCCGGACGCCACAACTGCGCGCCTCCGTCGAAATAGTTGCCGGGCCGCAGACAGTCGAAGCTGTACTTGCCGTCTTTGTCTGCCACGATGCGGCCGCGATAAAGTTGCTTGGCGGCGGGGATGTTCACCGGATTGCCGACGGCATCCTGGTTATCGTAAGCGCCGTTGGTATCAGCCAGCCAGACATGAAGCAAGGCGCCGGCCAGAGGCTGACAATCCGGCGACAAGACCTGGCCGCTGACCTTGATTTGAGAGCCCTTGGCGCCGCTGGCGAACAGAGTGCTCTTGAGGGGTGACTGAGGCAAGAAATAAGGCCCCAGTACTTGCTGCGGCGTTGCCGGAAATTGCAGCGGCAACGGCTGTGAAAGTGGTTTCATAGTGTTTATATCTTTCGGTTTGAGACTTCGCCTAAAGCAGAGTCTTGAGAGTCTTGAGAATCTTGCCGCTCTGACCTGCTGCCAGTTTCTTCATTGCGGCGACTTCAATTTGACGAATGCGTTCACGACTAACACCGTATTTGGTACCAAGCTGGTCCAGAGTTTCGGGCTCGTCACCATCGAGGCCGTAGCGGCGGGTGACGATGTCGCGTTCGCGGGTTTCCAGTTTATCGAGCGAACCGGCGACCTTGGCCACCAGATCGTTACCGATCACAGACTGCTCCGGCGAGAGGGCGCCTTTGGGCCAACTCAATCACAAGCTTAACCGGCACATTCATGGCAGCAGCCACGGCAGTGTCGGTGGGCAGGTCGCCCTGGCGACGGATGGCGGCGATGGCCTGATTCATTTTGGCAATCTGAATCGACCGGTTGGCAGGAATGCGAACAGCAAGACCGTTCTCGCGCAGATATTCGGTCATCGACTGACGCACCCACCACTGGGCGTAAGTCGCGAAGCGATAACCGAGTTCGGCGTCGAACTTCTCCACAGCTTTGATCAGCCCAAGATTACCTTCCTGCACCAGGTCTTCCAGGGGCACATTGGGGCGCACGTATTTCCAGGCAATGGAGACAACCAGGCGCAGATTGGATTTGATCAGAGCGTCCTGGGCACGTTGGCCTTTGTTTCCACCTTGCTTGATGCTGGTTGCCAGTTCGATTTCCTGCGCGGGGGTGAGCAGAGCAATCTTGCGGGCTTCCCTCATGTAAGCGTTGAATACTTCGTTGGAGTCGTTGGTGCGATTGCTAGTGGCCATTACGAAACGTCCTTCTTTTGTTCGCGTGTGTAGCTAATGAGCCGACACAAGGCGAATCAGGGTGGAGATGAAGATAGGCGGATAGTTTTGGTGCTTGAAGTAATTTAGCTTGAGGACAAAGAGGAGAAGTAAGAGAAAGGCGGTAATGCTTATGCCTACCAGGCCCCAGGCAGCTAAAAGAAGCAGTAAAATATTACCTTTAGCTAAATAACCAGTAATAAGTACTAGATAAGCGTTTACACCTACCTAGCAAGGCTAGCGAAGCCAAGGTTCACATTCGTAGTTTACGGCGACAATGGCGCGGGAATGAAAAGTCAATGAAAGATAGTTTTGTTCAAACACTGCTCGCCGCCGCACTGCTCTTAGCTGTGAACATGACGCCGGTAATTGCTGCTGAAGGCTATGTCTTAAACGGCAAGCCAATCAACGAGAGCCAGTACCAGGCGGCCAAACTCGTTCAAGAGAGCATGAAGCTTATCGAAGGCGGAAACTTTGAGGCTGGCCTGACCAAAGCTCGCGAAGCAAAAACAACAGCACCAGATTTTTTCTATTCCTCCGCCGCTTTAGGCATCGCGGCCGCGCGCTCGGGTCTCTACGACGAAGCCATCACCAATATGCGCCAATCACTGGCATTGCAGCCGAACCAACCAGAGACATTGTGGAGCCTTGGTGCCACCTTGCAATCATCCGGAAAAACCGATGAAGCCATCATCATGCTCCGCCAGTTCCTCACTAAATATCCGAAAAATCCTCGTGTGCCGCAAGGCACAGCGCTGGTGGAACTGCTTGAGAAGCAAACCAAAATGAACGCCAAGATTACAAACCATAGCGAGCAAGATTACTTTGCCGAAGCGGTGGGACTGAGAACTATGCGCTGGGCCGACAAAGATATTCCCATCAAAATTTTTATTGCCAACCCAGACAAAGTCACTGGTTTCAAACCAAGTTACTCAGTGCAATTGCAAGAAGCGCTTAAAGCCTGGGAAAACGTCAGCGAAGGCAAAGTCAAATTTGAACAAGTCGACTCGCCGGTTAAAGCCGCGATCACTTTCAAATGGTCGGATAATCCCAAAGACGTATCCAATGCAGCAGAGGGCGGAGAGGCAAGGCTGGTGCCGCTGGGCAACACTCTAGGTTCGGTGCGTCTAGTGGTGCTCACGGTCAACAACATGCCTGAGCTGAAGCTCACTGACAGGGTAATTCTCTTTATCTGCCTGCACGAGTTAGGCCATGCCCTGGGGATTGGTGGTCACAGCCAATCTCCAGGAGATATTATGTACAGCAGCCTGCCGCTCAACTATGAGCATTTCAAAATTAGCGATCGCGACGCCAAGACTTTAGTGAAACTCTATTCGACCGAAGTGACCAATACTGCCGAAACAGTTGCGGCAAAAAACCTTATGTCACTTTCTGATGTCACCAATGCCAGTGATCTTACCGCTATCAATGCCCGCGGCACCGCCGCCATGAATGCCAAAGACTACAACAAAGCGGTAGAGATTTTTAAAGGGGCGGTAGATAAATATCCCGATTCGGCGGTGATGAAACGCAATCTCGCTGCGGCTCTCAACAATAGTGGATTGACTGCCCTGAACGCCCAACAATTTGAAAAAGCAGTGGACATTTTTCAGCAGGCGCTGGTACTTAACCCGGAGAGCAAGCCAGCCAAGCTCAATATTGCTGTGGCTCGCTACAATACCGGATTGATATTGCTGCGCGAAAACAGTCTTGACAAAGCTGAAGTAGCCCTGAAGCAGGCGGTGGAAGGTTTCGAAGCAATCTCCAACCAAGCTCTTTTACTTAAAGCCGCCGGCAACTACGCTTTTGTTTTGAAAAAATCAGGCAAAGCCGACGAAGCCAAAGCGGTGGAGAGCAAATACAAAGTGACATCCAACTAAAACAGTTCAATTATGTGGTGCTTCACGCAGCTCATGTGAGCGCTCTCCACTCACCTCACGCGATGCTATTACCACTAAAAGAAGGCCTCTGTTTGGTTTTTAATTGAGATCTAGCGTTGCGGAGGCTTAGGCTAAAAACATCTTCTCCCCCCATCTCACAAAACCCTCAATCTCCGCTACAAACACCTGAGCCGGAATATGTAAGCTTTCTTAGCAGCCAGTGTGATCGTTTTGATCATCAGTCGAAACGTCCCCGTTAAACTGCCCAATTTCATCAGTCAACTCAATTCAAAATGCAAACAGCCATACCAGTTTGGCTTCAAACTACACTCTTCATCGCAACCATTCTCGTTGTGATTATTCTCGTCGTCTGCGTCGTCACCACTATCCAGAACCGCCTCAAACGTACCATGGATGCGCATAAAGATGCCGCACGAATTGTCGAATCAATCGCCAACGTGCACAGTCACTATCACGATCGCTTCATGCCCGCGATGTTGCGCCGCGTGCTAGTGGAAGCTTACGAGGAATATCAAGACATTCGCGCCGATTCAGCCGTAGTCTGGACCGGAGCGGAACTCAATGCCTCCATCCTCGCAGTTAACGCCGTTATTTCACGCATTAAAGATGCCCAGGATGTATCGCTAATCAACCTCAACTCGGAAAAGGAACGCCAAATTCTCAACCGCGAAGAAGCTGAAAGCAGCGAAGAGTGCCTGATTGAAACAAGCGCCATCAACGAGCAGTTCGCCAAAGATCTGCGCATCCTCGAAGAAGCCCGTGACCGTAAAGTGCAAATCATCGATGGTCGCCATGCCAGCAATCTCGGCCGCATCAATCGCTTGCGCCAGGACCTCCAGCGTCAGCAACCTTAATTCAATTCAAACAATTTCGCACTATGATTTCAGTCTCAATTATTTTGCTGCTCGTGCTTTTAGCATGGTGGCGTTACAAAATTTCTTGCAGGTTGCAAGCCGCAGCACAGTCGCTCGACGACTACATCTTCGCCGTCGAAGAGCGCTACCGTAACCGATATATGACCTACGGGCTTTATCTCGCCATTGAGAAAACTGACCCAATTTTTGATATCAGCGATCGAGAATCAGGTAGAGGAGTGAGCCCTTGGACACTGACAGCTTTTGAAAAAATGGTGCACGCAGCTAAAGAGTGCATTGCCGCTGAAGACCAGCGTGCTCGTCTGCCCCTCGATTTCAAAGCCGATTGGGCCGCCAGCAGTGACGATTTTAAACGCTTCACGCAAACCCGTCTCAACCACCTGTACTTCGGCCCAGCATGCGAAGGAGATTTGCCAACTTAAGCGTTCAGTCAACGCAGAGTGTTTAAGTTAGTAAATCAACAAAGCCAATTTAATCTAGTTTAGTTTCACCATGAGGAGCATTGCAAACCGCAGGGTTTTCACTGCTCCTCATTTTCCCGCCACCTACTAATGCTTGTAGCACGATGGTCGACGATTAGAAATGATGCTAACCTCAAATAATTCAATGTGCTGAAGTGGGGCAAGGTGAACAGTTCCGCAAAAGAATTATTCGTTCGAGCAGTGAAAACCAAATTGCTTGCAAGCGCTATGGTTCCGGCAATCATGCTTATTTGCACGCCCACTCTATCGGCCCAGACTGTCACGGCAAAGGACAGCCCCATTTGCGAGAAACTGACCAATCGCGCCACAGATCTGCTTAATCACCACCAGCTGCAGCAAGCTCTTCCGCTAGCAGAATCTGCCATCAGGCAAAGCCGAAACTGTGGTCGAGCCTACTTGCAAAAAGGCTTTGTGCTGGCCAATTTAGACAGACCGGCTGAGGCCATACCCTTTCTCAGAACAGGGTTTAAATTGAAACCAGTGCCGAAGACGTTGAGCCAATAAAGTTCTAACATCTAATTATCAGCGCTGACAAAAACAATTTTGCCTGACAGATTTAGGGCGGGAATAAGTTTCCACTTACTGCGCTCTTGCGCAATTGCATTGCTTTCAAAAGAGCTGCGATCACTTGCTTTAGAAAGCGTTAAATGGAAAAACTTTCCATCCGGGCGTTTCACGTCACCGTCCACAGCTACGATCAGTGCCTCCAGACTGTGGTCACAAATATAAGCAATGGCGGTGAGGGTGCGCCAGTTCACATTTTTTTGCGCCAACGGATAATCTTCGCTGACACCGTAAGCGATGGTCACGTGGTCGGCCCTGACTTCGGCAAAGCGGGGAGGAAAAGCTTGCAGCACATCCATCTGGGCGCCGGGAGACAGTTTGAAAGCCAGATACTGAGTAAGCACGATTTTAAGACCTGCTGCTGCCACACAGGTCTTTAGACGGCTGAGTGATTGGCGCAGCATCGGGCTGTTCTAGTTTTTGCTTCGGCTTAACTTGAGCCATCTGCACACCCAGCATCACCAGTACAAAACCTAACACCTGCGGCCAGCCTAGCGCCTCTTTGAGCACCAGAGCAGCAATTAGCACCACAACCGGTCTTTGAATTAAATTGATAATCGACATGCGCGTAGCACCGAGAGCCTTAATTGCAGCTATGAAAGCCAGATTGGCCAGTGCGCCCGCCACGCCCATCCAGAGCACAAAAGGTATGACGGAAAGGCTGACAGTGCCGAGCCAGGGAGTGAGAAGCAGTGAGATCAGGCCATTGATGACAAAGATATTTAGTGATACCACTCGCGGATCAGCCTGACGCAGAATGGATTCGATTTTTATGCGATAAACAGTGGAGCTGAGCACCGCTGCCAGTGCCAATATCACGCCTAGAATACTGATGGCGGAGCTGCCCGGCAAGACATTAGCAGGCAAAAAATTAATCTGCAGAGATATTGCCACACCCGCTAGAGAGGCCAGAAGCCCGTGCCAGAACCAGGCGCCGCGACGATCGTGACGGCGAAAACAATTGACCAGCGCCACCACTGCCGGTGTGGAGGTGATAATTGTAATTAGCTCAACGGCGCTAAGTTTTGTCAGAGCGAACAAACAAAAAGCATTGGTGGCAAAGAGCAATAAGCTGACGGTAGCAATGGAGCTAAACTTTGCTTGCTCAGGTCGCTTCCAGCCCCGCACCAATATCAACATGACAAATGCGGCCACCAGATTTTTAAAAACCAGCAACTGCAAAGGCGTTGCCTGGGCCTGAAAACCCAATTTAATCAAAATCGGTTCTACCGATGCTGCTGTTAAGGCCAGCATCACCCAGGCAGCGGTAGGCATGTGAGAGCGATCAGCGGCCATCAGGAATTCAGAGCCTCACGCACAGCCTCATAACTCATACCGGCAAAGCCAAATTGAGCCAGGGAGCGTCCAGTCTTAGGGAAATCAATTCCGGTAAGAACGCCGGCCAATGTCACCACAGAGTCAATCACCGGCACTTTAACACCAGCCAAGGCGGCAAACTGCTGCAGCGGTATGAGAGTGGCAGTGACGTCTTCCACAAGAAAACGGTGATCTAAAGACGGCGGCGACTGGCTGAAGCGATAGTTGGGAACAGTCTGCATCGCTTGATGCAGCGAAGTGGTATCACAACCATAATAGCGATTAAGCAAATCTTTCATGGGCACGAGAGTGGCGTCATAGGCCGCGGCCAACAAATTGAACTCTTCTTCGATGCGATCGAGAATAGCCACAGTGCGCGAGGTCAGGCCCTTGTAATAAAACAAGAACGACTCCTGGCGATCAATGGCATTCATATTTGCCAGTACCACAGGAGCATGAGCCAGGGCGCCAAAATCGGTCAGACCGCGTTCAATGATATTGCTGGCCGGATCAAGCCCCGGGAAAAATTTGGCCACGATGGCACCTTCGGCATCGGTGACGCTTTTGCTGGTGCCTGAAAATAGAGTCCAGCGCTTGAAGCCTCGAATCCAGATACTTTCATCGTCTTGAGTGCGACAGGCAAAGAGCGAATCGGTTTCCAGCACCGGTACTGCCAGACCGCCGGCTTCCTTAACTGCCTGAGCAAAGAGCAAAGCGCCGCCTAATTTTCCCGAAAACAAAATCACTTTGTGATGGGCCTCCAAATAGGGAGCCAACTGTCTGGCTACTTCTTCGTAGGCTGTGGTTAATGTGGCGACAAAAATCGTATCTACTTGTGAAAGGAGCAGGGCCGCATTGTTGCTCACCTGATGCAGACCAAACAGGCCTTCAATTTTTCCCGAAGCTCGCACCGAAAGATTTTCAGCAAGGGCCGGTAACTTGGTTAAGTCACGGACCAGCATCGACACTTTGTGACCCTGGCTGGAGAGATATGCCGCGAGCGCCCTGGCCGAATTGCCCCCGCCGATGATCCCCACTCGCGCTACCTGACGATGAAGCAGCTCTGCGTCATGGGGCGGAATAATAGCCTGGGCAAATTGAAAACTGGTCTGCAGCATACGGCCTCCTTAAACGAGGCTAATAAGTGTAGCCAATTCACCCCTGACAAGTATTAAATGCGAGCTCGCGCGGACCAGGTTAGGCTAGTGCACGGCAGGTCAAGATGGCGAGGTTCTTCGTATAATCGCCACTGAGCTCTAAATCTGCCGGGATTCAACTTAGGTCTTAACAGCGCTTAATGCGTATAAATAGGTATTCCTTTCAATTCCACCACCGAACAACAGATTTCAGCGAAACCCAGCAAAAAACAGCCAATCAACTCTGCATCAACACCCGGCCAGCCGTTAAACGCATGCCGGAATAACACCGCCAAGATTCCACCTTAAAATGAACCAAATTTATGAACAGAAGAATCAACCCCCATAACGTACCGGTCGATGAAAACTCAGATTCAAGCGAATTTCGCCTCAAGCTGAGCAATCACTCCTACCGTTTCCTCACCGTCGTCGTGCGCGACAACGAAGTTACCGCCTCATTTGAGGAAGAAGAAGTGGGCAAGTCCAGCAGTCAAAGCTTCTTTCTCTACAAAGACGGTCAGGTGATTCGCTGCAAAGGCAGCTACATCGCCAGCTTCAGTTTCCACGACAACACCTATCATCTCTACGGCCACGCCACTCGTCAGTAACGTCAATTTTCTACATAGTCATCAACCTCTCTTCAAGGAGAACAAACAAACCAACTCGCAATCAGCACTAATATGAAAACGTCCAATCCTAATAACTCTTCCGCTTCCACCGCATTCGTCAACACGCCTTTCGCCGCTCTCACCCTCGGCAGTGACGGAGCGATTTCACTCAACACCATAGCCCCTGAAGCCCCGGCTGCCATCCCCGCACATGCACCAGCACCTGTTGCTGTGGCCCTGCCCAAAACTTCTGGTCGCCGCCCTCAACCGATCGTTCGTCGCCAGAGCGGCCGCGGCTTGTTTCCCAGGCCTGCAGCCACCACAGCCGTGACCAGCGTCACTGTTGTTGCTGCAGTTAAGCCAGCGGCCACGTCGGCTGACAAACCAGCCGTTGTCGCCGTCGTCAAAGCACCGCAGGTGGTGACCATCTTTGACACCCTCAAGCAGGCCATTGTCGAGCGCAAATCTGTGCACGGCGTGGTCAAAGCGGTGGTGGAAAACAACGGCCGCATCTACGGTGTGCGCGTGCAACTGGAAGGCACTGACCTTCTGGCCTTCGCCCCCTTCTCGCGACTGGGTCTGGCGATCACCGAAGTGCACCCCCTGCTCGGCACCACCCAGGCCTTCAAGGTCATCGAAGTCGACGAAAGCAAAGGCAACATCGTGCTCAACCGCCGGCAAGCGGCTGTGCAGGTGAGGCTCGATCAACTAATCGAACAGCTGCGCGTCGGCCAGGTAGTCTCGGGCACCATTCGCAACCTTGCCGATTGCGGTGCCTTCGTTGAAATCGACGGCGCCTGCGGTTTGCTTCATGTGAGCCAACTGCCCGGCGGTCTGGAGTCGGTCAAGAAAGGCCAGGTGGTGACGGTCAAAGTGATCAGGCTCAATAAGGCCCGCCATCAGCTCGGTCTGTCTTTGGCCTGATTCCCGGTTCAAAGTTGCAAATTAGTAGATAAGTAGAGGTCCGGGGAGTCGGCTCCATGCAAATGGCAGTCGGCTCCCCGGTGGGCAGGTGGGATTATTCAAACAATAAAAAGTAAAAGTCTGCAATGAAATTACAGTGGGCTGGCATGGAAACGTCGTTTTTGGTAAGCCGAACAGATTTCGCACCAAGACATGATGGTTTATTCCTCATGTCTTTCACTTTTTTTTGGCAGGAGCTTACTTGCGTATATAGTACTAAGCGGGCTTAGATTAACCCGCTGCTCGTACTTGGTTCTGATCTGTAACGTTAACGTTTGAGTTTAGAAATTGCTCAAGTCCATCTTTGCGATCAAAAAATCAATTAGGCAACTGTTGCACACAAGCAACGCGACCGCTTTTCTCTCCCTAGACTTAAGGAGCAAAGTCGGTCGTTCAAAGGGTAGACAAAGATGCAACAACTAAAAAAATCGCTGGTGGCGGCGCTCGCCTTGATTTTGTTCAATCACAGCGGCGCACTGGCAAACCCTCTAGTAGAACAGTACCTGCTCAACGGCAAATTAGCCGCCGGTGAAAGTGCATTAACTAAACGTTTGCAGAACCATCCACGTGATGATCAAGCACGCTTTGGTCTTGGTCTGTTGCAGTTTCTCACTACCGCGGAAACCGTCAGCCAGAGCTTATATCGCCACGGCCTGCGTACCTATTCAGATACTGGTTTTGTACTTCCTTTTCTCAGTTTACCGGTTGTAACCAACCTTGAAAGCGAGAAAATCAGCTACTTGCAATTGCGCCAGATCATCGAGCAATTACATAAGAACCTACTGCGCTCTGAAGCAACTCTTGCTTCAATCACTGATGAAGATGTTCGACTGCCCTTGCATTTCGGCATGATCCAACTTGATTTGAGCGGTGACCAAAAAGCCGGCAGCGAAAAAAGTCTGTGGAAAGTCTACGCCAAACTTACTCGTCAAACAGATATTCCCTTAGAGAAAGCGCAAAAGTTCTACATCAAATTTGACCGGGGAGACGTTCACTGGCTGCGGGGGTATTGCCATTTGCTCGCATCTGTCTGCTGCATTTATTTGGCTTACGATAGCAAAGAAATTTTTGAAAGAACCGGCCACATGTTTTTTACTAAAGTTGAAAGCCCTTATGATTTTCTCAAAAACGGTAAACACCTGCGCCTCTTTGGCAGCGGCGACGTGGAAATTTTTGACCTGATTGCTTTTGTGCATCTTGTTAATTGCGAAGTAGTGGATAGTCAAAAAATGAATGAAGCACTGACACATCTTCAGGCTGTAGTTGATGAGAGCCGAGAAAGTTGGAAGCGCATCATGGCCGAAACCGATGACGATCACGAATGGTTGCCTAATCCTAAACAGACCGGAGTGATGGCCAATGCTAAGGTGACCGAAGCTATGGTGGCATCGTGGTCTGAAATTATGAACGAGAGCGAAAAGATTCTCAAAGGTGAACTATTGATACCGTTCTGGCGTGGCGCTCAAACCAGCCGAGGTATCAACTTACGCAAGCTATTTTTGCAGCCGCGCAAATTTGATCTGGTGCTCTGGATTCAAGGAACTGACGCGGCGCCCTATCTGGAAACCGGCACAGTGACTAAAGACGCCAGATGGACGGCATTGCGCCGAGAATTCGGCGGCCATTTTCCCGGTTTTGCTTTATGGTTCAACTAACAATTTATTTTGTGCGACAACTGCCACACTAAGCTAGATTCCTCAACCACGGCCCGAAGAGACGCCGCCTCCCCCCGCCGACGCTCGGCTGAACGACGCAATAGCACCCTGACCGCCGTAAGTGCGGTTATTGGCGTAATACGAGAGTGAGTCTGAAGCGTATTGTGAGTAACGTCTGAGATTAGGGTCTGTGCCTCTGGCCAGCACCCATTGGAAATGCTGATAAGCCGGACCGAGCTGGTTAATGCCCTGATAACTCAAACCGAGATAATAGTGAGTCCACTGACAGCAGCCGCCGCTGCGGTCACACAGTTCAAAATTGCTGATGGCGTCGCGAAAGTTGCCCTTTTGATAGGCTTGAGTCGCTTTGACAAAATAGGGCGATTTAACTACCGCCTGCTCTCGCGCTGACGTTGATGGTTTCTTCGCCCCTTTAGCTTTGGCGTGAACACCATCAAAACAAGTCGCTGTGATTAGAGCTGCCACCAGCAGTATCAAAACTTTCGCTTTATTCGCCATCACCACCTGACCTATCAAAGACTCGCCCTAGTGTAATGATACCTTACAGCTTGACGACAGTAACGATCGACTATGATCATAGAAGCTAAAATATCAAATAGGCGACAAAGACTAGGAACCCTGTAGAAAATGGACACCATGCTGAGAAAAACCGTTGCTGACATTCTGCTCCTTCTGTTGATCACGTTGAGCTTAGGCCATGGCGATGCACTGGCCGCAAAAAAGACTTATCTCTCTTTCGACGACCCGGTCGCAATTAAAGACCTTGCCCACAATGTGCACAAAAGAAAATTGACGGCGCTTAACAACGTTATTGAAAAGATTCCCAAAACATCCGGCTATGATCGCAACCGTCAACTCTGGCTCGCGTCTTTTAGTTCGGCCTGTGGCCGCTATGAACAATCACAAGCAATATTCGATAGTATCTCCAATATTGAAAACGCGCCGCCTCAAGTGCTTGGTTATGCAGCCCGCACTTACGGTCAGTGTCAGCAATTTCCCAAGGCAATCAAGCTGGCCACCATCGCCCTTAAACAAGGTGCCAATGTAGAAGCCTATGTCGCTCGGGCCGCTTCTTACGCTGAACTCAATCAGTGGGGCAAAGCTGCCGTAGATTACGAACTACTGGCTCAAGCAAAGCCTTCCAGCGCCAGACAAGATCTGGTCAAGGCCAGTCGTTGCTACATGAAAATGGGCAAAGCTGATCTGGGTTTGCAAGCCACCATCAAAGCCAGCACCGCCCCCAGTGGCAGCCGCGATCCGGCCGTCTTTCTTGCTATGGGGGCCTGCCAGCAGAACCTCAACCGCTGGAAAGAGTCTCTCGTTACCCTCACCACCGCCGTGAATTTAGCGAGAGAAAGAGAGTTGTCCGAAGAATCCGAGGGCAACATGCTCATGACTATGAGTTTGAATGAGCGGGCAAAAACTTATGAAAAACTGGGTAAACCGGCTCTAGCTCTAGCCGATCGTAAAGAAGCGGAAAAGTTTTCTCGCGGTATAGCCGACGATATCATCGGCAAGTAATTTAAAATAGTGCACGTAAAAGGCAGCGTAGAAGCCCAACCCAAATCAACTATAAAAAACTTTTATCACTATACTGAGTAATAGAAAAAAATAAAAAAGAAAGAAGAAGGAGCTTGGGCTCCTCCTCTTTCAAAAAACTCGCTACTGCATGTCTGCGATCAAAGCCTTGAGCTCTTCTTGCAAGGTGAACTCGCAAGGGTCGCTAAGGAAGCTTTCGATGCATTGCAACCGTTCGTGCTTCACCGCCGTCACCCAGCTTTGCAATTCGCTTGTGGCATCGTCGCGGCGCCAGGCAATGCTCTGGAGAGCACTTTGCTTGACGGCGTCGGCATCACGCAAACCACGCTTGAGGGTCAGGGACGGTGTGTCAATGGTAGCTGCATACGCCGATTGCGCCTGGGCCAATCGGTTGTTGCAACGCAAATAAGCGGCCGCTACATCCTGGCGGTAACGCGCCTGGGCCGGTGCACGCAAAGTGGCGAAAGATTCCATGCACGCCTGATAGGCCTGGTCAAAATGCGCCTGCAGTGCGGCAATTTCCTCGTGCAAGTTGAGTTCGCGGTAGCAGGCGTGAGCCGCTTGCCACTGGCCTTGCAGAGAATCTAGAGCAGCAGCTTGTTTGCCGCCGTCCACCAGATTATCGGCCTCGTCTTTCTCGCGCAGCAGTTGCTGCAAATTGGCGTTGAGCTCGGCATTGATATTGCGTCCTTCGGTTCGCAACTGCTCAAGTGCCGGCGCCGCAACCTGCATGTAAGCTTGATTGCAGGCGGTCTGCGCATCGCTGTACGCACGCAATACCAGAGATACTTCTCCGTCGAACTTCTTCGTCAACTCCTCACGCTTCGCGGCAATGCGTGCCAGGGTTGCTGCCATGAGCTCCTTGTAGTGGCCGAAAAGCAGAGGATGCTGCAGGGCAAAACATTCAGCCGAGACTACGTATTTTTTGTTCAATTTGGTCTTCCCAAAAAAACTAACGATAAGCCCGCGAAGGGCCAGAGATTTTCATCTCTGGCCCCCGCGGGTTCTTGCGGTCTTGTCAGACCTTTTTCGCATCCCGCGCCCGCGGAATGTCTTGCACCAACGTGCCCAGCCCCAGAGCGGCAGCTTCCGCGGCCGTCATGTAGCGGTCCGGACCCTTGCTCCACTCGTCCACCAGCGCCGGGGTGAATCCGGCAGCGGTGGAGAGCAGCGCGCGGGTCTGGGAGTAGAGCGCCTTGGCCACGGCCACATCGTAACGCACCACATCCAACTCGCCCTTGAAGGAGCTCGAAGGCTGATGGAACATTAGAGTGGCCTGCCAATCGATCAGCACCGTGCCGGAGTGCAAGGCGCAAATCGGGAACCAGATGGCGCAGGAATACGCCTCACCGATGACGTGAATGGTGAGGTGGTGCCCCTGGCGCTGCGCTTCGCAGAACATGCCGAAGAGACTGAGCGCTTGCACCACGGTTCCACCCACCGAAGTGAGATAAAGCCGCAGAGGGCGATTGGCGTTCTTCGGGTCTTCCAGCCAGGTGTTGAGCCAGGCTGCTTTGTTGAAGACATCCACGTCGCTGGTGAACGATCCGTTGAAACGAATCGATTGTTCCGGCAGTTTTGCTTTCACCACCGGTGATGGCATGGCCAGCACTTCGTCCACCAGACCCAGTTCGAGAGCCTCTTGAGCGGTGATGTGCTTGGCGCGCCAGCTGCGTACGGTGTCAGCATCGAGCTTGCCGTTGCTGCTTCTGACGATGGCATCCACCAGTTTTGTGAAGAGATTATCCTGATAATCGAGGTAGCTCTCCGCCGACGTGATCGTGCCTTCGGTAGAGACGAAAGGTTGACCGAAGACGAACGAACCGGTGGGCTCGATCAGGCGATGGTCTGCTTCCGCCATGATGGCGTAGGTGAAGTTGCAGAGCTGCCCGAGCACATGAACATGCACTTCGTGACCTTCGGCGCGCACCTGACGGAGCAAACCGCAGAGGCCGAAAATCTGTTCGGGAATGCCACCGCTGGAGGTGACACGGATGAGCAGCGGACGATTGTTGCCGGCGTTGAGTTCGATGAACTCAGTGATCAAGTTGAGAAAATCTCCCATGGAGTTGTTCATGCTGCCGTTGAAGATGAACACTTGCCTGGGAAGAGTGAAGACGGAAGAGTCCTTCATAGTAATGTCCTTTCTTACATTTTTCGCTGCCGTGAGGCCGCACGAGGAGCTGTGAGGCTCACGTTTTGATTACATAAAAATAGTTGCCGTCTTGCGACGGTTTCCAGAACACAACTCAGGCTTACTCGCCGAAGCGCGTCACTGTGAAGGCACCAACCGGGTCGTAGACATCGGCGCCGGGAGCATTGAAGCCCAGTTGGCGACGCTTGTCGAAGCGACCATGGTAGATTTCCTCGCCGGGGCGCGGGTCTTTGACGAGCACGTAGCCCATGGGAGCATCCTGCGATTTGCCCTGGCCGACGCCGAAACCGGCATCAATCAAAGCGTCGCTGGCGGCAAAGCCAATGGGCGCGCGGTCTTGTACCGGGCGGCGGACGATGTAACCGTGCAGCGGTCCGTCGCCGTCGCAGGGCACGGAATCGCAACCGCACTGTTGGTCAGACCAGCCGGTCGTCTTGTCGAAGCTGGCCACTACCATCAGACCGCCGCTCTCCGAGAGCATGGCGACCTGAGCGTATGCATACGCAGCGGTACCGCCCTTGGTGGCGACGAGCTTGGCGTTGACTTCAACCAAATGCTTTTTGGCATCGTCCGCGGTGGCGAAGGGCGCAACGTAGTTGTCCATGCCGCCCGGCGTACGAGCCAGAGGAGCGACGAACTGATGATGAGCGAATAGATGGAATCTGCGTGTCATGCATTTTTCCTTGTGTTGTGATGCGCTTTTAGAGCGCCTCGGTTCCGATGGGCGAATAACCAGGACCGGATTGCTCCGGCCCTGGTTTATTTCAATCTCTGCTGTACTTAGACCAGCAGGCCACGCTGAGCCATCACCGCAAGCAAGCTGGCCGGGTCGGTCAACTTGACGATGGAGACCAGCGACTTGTCGATGCCGGCGAGAACTGCCTGGCAATCGGCGACGATGTCATCGCACACCTTGGTGTCCTTGTTGGCCTTGACCAACTTGGCACGCTTTTCGCTGGCGGTGTCGGTCCAGTCGCCGTCGCGGAACGCCTTGATGAAGGCATCGGTCTCGCGCAGCGAACCTTCCACGGCGATCACGGGGATGCCGCGCTTGAGGGCGCCGTAGATCTCGTCACGGGTGATGTCGCCACCGTTCAAGGTGATCACGGCGGTGTTGTAGCCCGCGTCCTTCAGGTCGCCCATGAAGTCGAAGTAGACGGGAACGTCGCCGTCCCAGTCCATCTGCTGCGAAGCGTTCACCTGGATGATCGCGGCTGCGGTCTGACGGTAGTCGAGACGCGTGCCCACGGTGTCACCCACAACCAGCCCGCCGTGCTTCTTCTCGAGCGCCAGGTCGGCGGTACGAGGAGTGGTGCTCATGGCCACGACGCCATAGGCATCGGCCAGCACCGCCGGAACGTTGGTCACCATGTCATTGGCCAGGTTGCCGTCGTCGTCGGCATTGGCCGTACCGCCCGAGAAAACCACGCCCTTGTACTGACGGATGATCTTGCCCGCCGCATTCTGTTCCTTTTCGGCGAAACCGCCCAGGAAGAAGGGCATCATGGCAGCGCTGGCTTCAGGGGTGAAACCCTTGCAGCCGCCGGCCACGCGGATGATCGCCTTCTGCTCCGCCGAAGTGGCGAACAGTTTGAAGGCAGCAGGGAGAGCTTCGCCGGCATTGACGACGACGAGGAAACAGCCGCGGGGATCGATTTGCTTGGTCATAATTTTGTCCTTTCAGGTTTTGCTGGTTTTTTAGAACCAGCGATTTAACATCCGAATTGTTGGATGTAGAGTTTGGTTTACTCCGACTTCTACTCCGTAAGAGCAGAATAGGCGGAGCGGTTATGTGGATGCTCAGTCGCGCTGTCCGGTTCGGGCAGATTAGCGGTTACCGATTGAGCAGTCTCCTGCCAGCCGGGTGCGACGATGGCTCCCAGCTCAAGCAGTTTGGTGCGCATGCTGTCGACAGTGTTGTCGCAAACATGCACATGGGGGTGCTCATCAAGAAAGTCCTGGTCGCAGGCAAACTCGCCGGCGGTGCCACCACTATTTTTGACAAGCAAAACGCGATAGAACGGATCTTTTCGACCCAACTGCGCCCACGCCGAAATCTCACGAGCGGTCACCGAACCACCGTTGTAGGCAATCAAAAGGCCTGGCCAATGGTTCTTCGATGGTGCGTCGCAAATGTCGATGCAGCGTTGATACTCCGAATCCCAGTTGGCCAATTTGTCCACCGTGGGCTGGAGCAGAAGCACGCTGTGCTGCACCGGATGGATGATTGTGACGTAAGGGTCTTTTTCACCCATCGAAACAATGGTGCCGTGAGGAGTTGTGCGCAGATGGCCGGCCTTGGCTACGACACCCAAGATACGGGCATCAGGACAGCGTTCGGCCAGTGCGGGAAACACTTCAGTGATGCCGAGAAAGATTTGCGATGGATCTTCTTTGCCAATCATTCTCGTGCCGCCGAAAAGGCAGAAGCCTTCGAACTTTGGTGAATCTTCGTCACTGGGGTCGCCGCCGAGAGCCAGTTTGAGATTCTCGAGGCCGTAGTAAAACTCTGGTTTCATGTTGCCGCATCCTCCGGTTCCGCGCAGCACGAAGTGCCGAACGTTACGGAAGAAGTTAGCAAGGAATTTCTCGCACGATTGTCCTTCCGATTGAACGAAAAGAGTGGGCGAGGCATCCATCCAGCTTTGTGTTGATGTGTTAGACGACATGGTTGCCTCCTTTCGTTTTGGAATGGTTACGTGCTTTGTTTTTGTGAAACTCGATTTGGAACAGATACAACTGATTTGGAGTGGACACCCGGGGAAAGGCGCACACTAATTGTTTTTTCATATGCGTTTCCTTTTGTGGGTGGCAACAAAAAAAACATCAACCAACCAAGCGCTAATCTGACTCGATTCCACCCCTCCGACTGAAAAAGTCGATAAGAGTTTGATGCGAGTGCAGGATGCTTTATTGTTTGGCGGAAAGTTTTAGGTGTTGGAGAAGTTGAGAATGTATTTGCACACTACCGCAGCACGCCAGCTAGAACAAGGTAGATACAAGAAAGATACAAGACGTTAAGCAACTCGAACCTTGACTTTGTTTAAGCTTAGAAGCTTGAAAGAGCAGTGAAGCAGCGAGTTTTATTAGCTTTAAAAGCTCATTTAGCCTTCACTTAGAGATTTCGATAACAGTGGGAGATGCACCACTCGTGATGCAAAACAACGCAGCGTTAGCTCGCGCTAAGGCCCTATAAACCACTTTGAACCAGCAAATGAACCAGCGTTCAGTAAACCGGCTTAACGCAAGCTGCAAATAAGCCCCTGACGGCAGATGAGCAATTCTCTAAAATTTCTACTGTCGCACTGGCCCGGTTCGCTCAGCTGGCGATAAGGCTAAAAGCAGGCAACCGTGGGAATGTTACGCGTTGTAAGGTGAAGCCATTTTACAAAAGTTTCGCTGCGCTATAGCAAAGTCTTTTGTTAGCTAAGGGATATACCCCATTTCTCATTTACAAGTAGTTCTCCAGCCAAAAGACCCACTATCTTACTTTTCAAGCTACATCTGAACGACTTCCAGTCGCAGGAGAAAGCCGTGAAAAATAGATTGCTTGCTCAAGCAAATAATCACTTGCTCTGGTTGGGACAGCATCCCAAGCCCCCGCCCGAGCCCCGCTTCCTGAGCCGCTTTCAGTGGCGATACAAACGCTTTCGACCATTTACCTTACCAGTACGCCGGCTCAATTCGACCTCGAAAGCATCTGCCGAAACCTTCGACTTGATGCGAAATTTGCTCACCAAGTTGCCACCATATCCGGCGGCAATAATGGCTGCATATGGTGTTGCTGTTCTGCCCGTGCACAATCTCTGGGATGAAGCCTGGTATATGCTCGGATGGGGCGGCGCCCGCGGCCATGATCGTACTGACGGCTTTGATTACATCGGCGGTACGCGCTCGGCCTCTACAGCCAGTCAGAAGAATTTCGCCAGGCCTGGCAAGAAGATCAAAGCGCCCTCGAAGGCTCTTATCGCCATCAGTTCAAATATTTTCTACAACCGGATGGTGCCGGTGAATCGGAAGCATTTGCAGAATGCTTTGCCCTCTTTATGGTCTGCCGCTGTTACGACACCGGCAAATATTTCGATTTTAAGCACTACTTTCCGCGATCTTTCGCTCTCGTCAAAACCCTGGCCGAGCGCCAGCTGACGGGTTGTTTCGAATCTCAATCAGGAGATTAACCATGTTGAAAAGCATTCTTGCTTATCTCACGGGGCTGTACAAAAGCCCGGTTTTCCGCCGCACGATGTCTCAGTTTTGTGTGCTTGCCCTGCTCGCCGGCGCATTCGCATACGTTTCCTTCAACAACGACACCACCATCGCCCGCACTACCAGCCTCTCCATCCCGGCTCAATATGCACGTCTGAAGCCGCTTTCGGCCGTGCAACTGGAGCAGATGCTGCGCAGCCAATCCAACACTGTCGAAGGGCTGGTTTTGATCAAAGGCACCAAGAGCATTGTGGTGCTCGGTCAAGGTTTCGATCGCGACAATGTGGTGCTCGAAGCTGATATCGACGTCATGGAAGGCCTCGCCAAAGCCGCCAAAATACCAGTCACTACTCAGGATGCCGCCGTTGTTCGGTCCATTCCTGACTTCGCGGTGACTATCTGGTGGTTCCTGGCAATCGCTCTGATTATCTGGTTCCTGATTTTCCTCTTCAAGGGCCGCAAGTCGGAAGGCGCTTCCAGTCGTTTTGTGGTCGGCTGGAACGCCTACTACAAGGGCCTGCAAGCGCTAGTCGCCAAGACCACGCTGCGGCGCAGTCGCTTTTACGGTCTGGTCTGCGGTGTGTCGATCCTGGCTCTCACAGCCCTTTGCCTGACTGGTGTGCTCAATAACAAGAACATGTTGGTCTTGCCGTCCGACTTTGCTGCAGCCGACAGAGCCGAACCCTATCAGGTGGAAAGATACCTGCAAAAGAACGCAGCGAAATTCAATCGCGTGGCTTTCGCCCCCACAATGAATGCAGCCTATGTGGTGCTCAACACCAGCGGCACTCCGCGCGCAGACGACGAGCCGGTTGCCGCGCCACAGCCTGACGTGGAGATGAGCGCAGAAGGCGTGATGTACGCGACCAACCCTGCTCCGGTCAAACGTGTGGGTACCAGCTCCATTGGCCGCACCATCGTCTACGCCAATACCGCTGACGGCCAGCTGGCATACCGCAAGTTCGTTGACTCAGTGCAGGCGAAGGGCATCGACAACAAAGAGGTCGATCGCACTGTTGCTACCGCTTTCTTCGACACGATTAGCCCACTTGGTCGCACACTGCTTATCACCCTCGGTGTTCTCGCCCTGGTTGCTTTCTGCCTGGCAATCAATGCCATGCTCGATAGCGACAAAGACGAGAACGGCGACAAGCGCCTTGTTATCGCCGGCCCCAGCGATGGCAGCGGACCCGGTGCAGGTAACACCGCACCTGAATCGCGCAAAACATTTGCCGACGTGGCCGGTTGCGACGAAGCAATCGAAGCCTGCAAACTGGTAGTGAAGAAGCTGCGTTATCCGCTCATCTACAAGGTCTTTGGCGCACCGGTGCCCAAGGGAATTATTTTCTACGGCGCCCCTGGCTGTGGTAAAACCCTTCTCGCTCGCGCTATGGCTGGCGAAACTGGCGGCGGCTTCATTGCTGTTTCCGGTTCACAGTTTGTCAAAATGTACGTTGGCGTGGGAGCCAACGCAGTGCGTGAAAAATTCGCCGAAGCTCGTGCCCTCGCCGCTAAAACCGGCAAGCCCACATTTCTCTTCATCGATGAATTCGATGCGGTGGGCAAGAAGCGCGGTCAAGGTGACGGCGGTGGAGACAAAGAGTACGAGCAGACTCTCAATGAGCTGCTGGTGCAGATGGATGGCTTTGCCAACGACGGCAAGGTAATCGTGATCGCCGCCACCAACCGCCTCGACGTGCTCGATGAAGCAGTGCTGCGTGCCGGTCGCTTCGACATTAAAATCGAAATCAAGAAGCCCGATCGTCGCGGTCGTTCTGAAATCTTCATGGTCTATTTGCGCAAGCGTATGATGCAGATTGCCGGCGCCCCTGACCTCAAGGCCAAAGAAGTCACCGCCAAGATCCTCGCCGAATGCGCACTGCGCTCCCGCGACTTCAGCGGCGCAGACATCGAGCTCACCGTCAAGGAAGCTTCGACCATCGCTGCTGAGCGCAACTACGATGAGATGAAAGATCTCACCGAAGAACAAATGCAAGACCGCGCTATCTTGCTCGATACCGACCTGCAGGCAGCGATCGACCTGGTCAGCTATGGCCGTACCCTCAAGAGCCGTGTTCGCTCGGCTGAAGAGCGCAAGGCAACCGCTACGCACGAAATCGGCCACGCCGCCATTCCCACTATTCTCGGGGGCGATCAGGTTTCGCGCATCACCATCGTCATGACCGACAAGTCACTGGGTCTGATGGAAAGCGGTTCAGAAGAAGATCGGTACGGATGGGACCGACTGGAGTTCATCATGAAGATCAAGACCATGCTGGCCGGTCGGGCAGCGGAAGAATTGATCGCCAATTCTTGCAGCACCGGTGCCTCAAACGACTTCGAACGAGCCAACATGCTGGCCCGCCAGATGGTCGGCACCTATGGCATGTCGAGAGAATTCGGCGTGCGCACCATTCCCCTCGACCGTAACGCGCTGCCCGTGGGCCAAATCGGCAACAACTTGATGGAGCTCTTCACCACCGCCTGGTCCAACATTATCGAAGAATGCAATGCTCACGTTCTCGAGCTGATCGAAGCCAACCGCGAACGCATCATCCGCACGGCTGAAGTTTTGTTCGAAGACGAAGTGCTCTCCGGCGACCGTTTCAGAAAAATCTGGAACGCCGAGCCCAAGGCGACTGCATCATCCAACCTCGCCACCGATCTGCTCATGATCGAAGGCCCGGTTGTTGTTGCAGCTGCCTCTAACTGAAAGGAGCCTACGTGAGCATTATTGACACTATCGCTGCGGCCATTCGAGCGCTAGGAAGAGGCACTGTGCGACTTGCGCAGGTTCCAAACTTCGCTGAAATGGTCGGATACGAGGGCGCCATCGATCAGGCACGGGCTGTTGTATCGGCCGTCCGCCAGTCTCAAGTCTATGGCGAGACACCATTGTCATTGCCAAAAGGAGTAATCATTCACGGCGCAGGGTGCGGATCGGCGTTTCTCGCCAAAGCCATTGCCGGTGAGCTGAAAGCTCAATTGATCGAGCTTGAAATTCCCGATGGCCGACATCATCGAGAGCGCATCCAGAGACGGGGGGTCCGAGTCGGCTTTGACCAGGCCCTGATGGCCGCCTCACGAGGTGCACCGGTAGTGCTCTTCATCGGCCGCCTCGATCGTCTGGGTGAAGCCACTGATGGTTGCTACGAGTTAGGCCGCCAGATGGATAACCTGGCAGACAACCAGGGCGTGCTGGTGGTGGCAGAAGTTGCGTCACTTTCGCATGTGGATAAAAGTCTTCTGGTAGACCGCCGCTTCGACATTCAAATCGAAGTGGAAAAACCAGATTTCGCCGCTCGCCAGGCCATTTTCAGCTACAGCATGTTGCGGCGCGGTTTCCACCGCAACGTGATCATGCATGTGGTGGCCGACACAAACAGCAACCCCTCAGCAAGAATGGAGGAAATTGAGCGCATTGCCGAAGAATGCGCCCGTCGCAGCAAAGAATTCAGCGCCGCTGAAATCTATGCCGCTCTGCACGAAGCGGTAGCCATTGCCACCAAACGCAGTGGCTACACCAGTGCCGATCTCGACGTGGAAGTTCGTGAAGACGAGCTCTACACAGCCATCCGCGTGGTCAAAACCCACAAGACCACAAGCAATTAGGAAAACACATGCCTTACAACATCGCCTTGATTCAGGGCTGCGAAGAATACCGACTGGGCTACGCAGCCGCCTTGCCTCTCCTGCTCAAAGCAGGACGGGTACTGGCAGAAACCACACCGCAAGAGCAGGCCGCGGCGACTTTGAAAGAAGACGCTGCGCTGCGCCAAACCGTCACCGCTGCCATGGAAGCGACCATGCCGGCAGAGCTGGGGCCACGCGGTCGCCACGCTCAGAGCCTCGCTTACGATCACGCTATGCAATACGCCGCCGTACGTGCCTACAGTGGGACCGATTTCGGCGGCCTGAGCAACGAAGGTGTGATCAGCTAAGAAAGCAGCTTCCGCCCATGCAACTGCGTCCAAACCGCAGAATTGCCTGGGTTTATGGAAGTTTTCTCGCTCGGCATAAATGAAAAAAGGACAATTATGAATTTAGCTTTTATCGGAAAGATTTCATCCCTGACTGCAATGCTGGTCAGGTTACAAAAACAGGCTGACGAAATTCAGGCAGCCTGCCAGTCAACGACACTCCCTGGTGTCACACTGCCACCGGCCGTTCGCATCTGCGCCGGTTTGATGGCCCGCGAAGTGCGCACCGCTCTTGGTGGCATCGAAGAAGGCTTGCAGCAACTGCAGCGTGATGGCTCACGCGCTGTGGTCGTGCGTTTTGTCACACCGACCGGCAATTCCGCTCACTCTCGCAACAACGTTCATGTTGACGATGTCATCGAAGCACTGCTTGCCAGCTACGAGCATTCGCTCAACGCTAAGTGCACTCAGCTCAACGTCGCTTTCGCCATGACCGACAGTGTCGTGGATCTCTATGGCCGGCGGCTTCCAAGCGGCGGTCTGCACGACAAGTAATTACTTTCTATCTCTAAATTTTACGTTAGATAAAAGGAGAATAAAATGTCTAACGATTATCTCGAAGAATGTCTGGCCGCCGCTCGCACAGCCTGCGACGGCGCCAGCAAGGCCCGTGAAAATCTGGGCCGCATCGTACCGCGTCTGGAAAGCTATCTCAGCAGACACGCTATTGAAGGTCTGAGCGCCAGTGCCACTCAGATGGAAGTCTGCACCACCGGCCCGAACTGCTGCAAGCGCGGCTCCCTGAAGTTGCTGCAAGACCTTTCGGCAATGGTGACGGAAAAGTCGCTGCCACTGAAGGCGGTGCCTTCCGGATGCCTGCGCCGTTGTTCGCAAGGGCCGAATGTGCAGGTGGGCGGCGTCGTCTACACCAAGATGACTTTCGCCAAACTGATCGAATTGCTCGACAGCCATGTGCGCGCCAAGCAACTTTCGGTGTCATTGCTCTGCGACAGTGAATATGTCGGTGACGCCATCAGCTGCGAAGAAAAACGCTGTCGACTGGTGCTCTGCCTGGCTGAGCTGAAAGCTGCATCGACCAAACTTTCTTTCGCCCTTGACCAGGCCGGCGTTAACCTGCCTGCCGCCATCGAAGAGTGCACCCTGACTCAGATCAACATGCTCCGTGCTGTGGATCTGGAAATGGAACTGGCTCGCGAAGTGACGGCTTCCAGCGAGGCACTGGCCGGTGTGGTGACTCTCGAACAGTTCGTCAGCATCACCCTGGAGCGCCGCCTGGCGGAGCGCACCAAGAATCGCAGCAACACCAAAACATAAAGCTGAGGAGGATTTACAATGGGAGTATTTTCATTTCTCGAACTTTTCTTGAGCAACAAGCTGCCTGTGGAGGAGAAAGTGGTTGTCACCAATCCTTTCCTCGAGCTCAGCGCCAGGCATCAAGATGTGGTGCGTGAATATTTCGTCTCTGCTCTGGCGGTGTACGGCATTCTGCAATCGCTGCATCATGGCCTCGCCGTGATCAACTGCGAGCGAGTAATCGAGCGCTTCGAACGGGCTGAAAAGCACTATTCGGGCATCGGCTTTTTGCCTGTTCTTCCGGGCAGTTTGCATAACAAGGGCAGTCGCAGTATCGACGAATTTCACGTCGATCGACTTTCGTCGATGGGCTTGCTCGTTCATCGTCTAAGTGGCGACCTGCCGCAGTTCTACGCAACCGGTGTGAGAAGACACGCATTGCGTCTGCAGAAAAGCAAACCGCAGCCGCTGGTGACGAGCAAACTTGGTGTACTCAGGCCGCGCGCTTGAGCCATAATAACAATAACTAACAAGAGACAACTGATGCGAAAAGAGGTGAGCTTTTGACTCACCTCTTTTCGCTTTTTTTTCTATTTTTTAAATTTTTTCGCCTGTCTAACTATATAGCTTAGTATCAAAGTCTTGAAGAAAATCGGCATGGGCTGCTCTTGCTCACAAACTAGAGCGTATACGTTTTGAGATCAAAAACACCTATAACGTTTACGTTGTAGTTTTAAAAACCCACAACCACAAGAAAGAAAAGAAAGGGAGGAGCTTGCGCCCCTCCCTCAGAATTTTTATTCAAACCAGCTCCGCAGGTAGTCTGCGGCGGTTACACCTTCCACCTCCAAAAAGAACACGCCGCCAGCGAGCAGCAGAAGACCGGCAGACCAGGCGGCAAAACGAGCACGGGGGCTCAGTTTATTAGCCTCGCGGTGCTGCCGCTCACGCTCCATCACTGACTCGCGAAACAGGTCCTGCTCGCTTTTGCCAAAGTTTCGAGCGGCAATCGCATCTTTTGCAGCCTGCTCGCTCTTCTCAATTGCTTGCCTAGCGTTTCGCCGTGCCGCAAGCCCTGCCAGATAGCTGTCGCAGTCGGCATCGACTTTGGCCAGAATCAACTTGCGCTGCTCCTCTTGCTCAGCCATCCATGTCTCCTTAATCACGCTCCACTCAGCCTGGAAAATCTCACGCGCCTGATTAGCGGCATCGCGAATCATGGCGCAAGCGGCCTGGTACTGCGGATTGTTGTCCAGTGCCCGGGCGGCAAATTGCCTCAGCTGATAGTTCAAAATGTGAGCCGCGGTCAATTCGAAAGCTTTGTGGCCATCGAAGAAACGCAACAGCTCATCACCAGACAGCTGCACCAGGGCGCAGACTTCTCCTTGAGAAAGGGGCGAAAGCCGGTCGATCATTTTACGCGCCATAAAGTCGGCAAAAGCATGCACATATTCTGGTTCGTTTACACGAGCCATATCAATGCGCAAAGTGTGCCAAACAAAAGCTCCGGGCCTAGGGGCCAGCAACTTCTTGGCCATGCGACGGCGGTAGGCCGCACTGTCTATTTTCGACTGATCGAGTTCCAGCGGCTTCGGTGTGAAAATAGATGGCTGGCGCAAGGTCAGCAAGCTGAACTTGTTGAAGAGCACGATCATGGCATCGAACATTTTCTTGTCGTCAACGCGGCTTTTCAGCAACTCGGAAAAACGCTCAGTGAAGATCAAAGCGAGTTTGTCTTCGATGACCTGAGCTTGAGTGGTAGCAGCAACAATAGTCTCGTTGGCGGTGTTGGCCATAGGCTAATTCTTTCTGTTTCTATGGGGAGCTTTTGCAAGTCTGGCCCATGGAAGAAATGATTTCTTCCACTCTGCGCCAGCCTTCCGGTGAAGCCTCTCGACTGGCCATGAGCACAAGCTCAGGAACAATGCGATCGGCGGAAAGTTCGTTAACCCAGCGAATCTTAAGCAATTGATAGAGCTGAGCAGCAGTCATTTGCATAAAGGTGGGCTGGTGAGCGGCGGTAAGGTTGCGCTTGAGCATGTGATGCAGATTCTCTGCAGCCATGTCCAGCAATTCTTCTCGCAGCACGGCATCGGCCAGCAGTTGCTCACGATTAAGAGGCAAACTGTGGCGATGAAATTTGAAGGCACTCCATTGCTGATAGGTCACTTTTGTCGACAGGTTGAGGCGACTGAAGTGGATAACCAGCTGGGCAAATGCTTTTTCGTCTGAAAGTGCCAAATGAATGATTTCGCTGAGCAAAGTTTTGAGTTTGGCGGGCAAAATCGAGTTGGTGAAATTTTCCATGATTTCCTTAGAGTTAAAAATTGATTGATTGATTGGATTTGATTTGATTGATTGATTGCAGTCAAAGAGCCAAGGCTCACTTTCGTGCCGGTTTAGCTGACAGCCGTTTGTCTCGCAATTTTTTTGCCTTCAAGCGCAGGTGAAAGGCAATGTGTTTGTCGAGACTTTCATGACGTTTCTCCAACCAGATTGCTACCTCTTCGATATCGCGAAGGATATTAAAATATTCCGGCCCCTGCACTTTGCGCCACAAACACAGCATAGATGCTCGCTCTTCGAGAGCTCTAGCCAACGCCGGGTCAAGTCTCTGTCGATAAAATTCGGCCAGTTTGTTCAACTCAGGCGCCAGCAAATGATGGTCTTTGCCGAGCATGGCCTCACCGCCGGTAACGCTCAGAAGCAGATTGCTATGTCGATCGTATAAATCGGCCACGGTAGTAAAGTTGGCACCGCTGGCGCACATTGAAATTTTGGCGACAGCTTCGCGCACTTGAGGAGACGTGATGCCGTGCTGAGTTTCTAAGAGTTTCACCAAACTGTCGGCTGTGGCAAATGCGGCAGAAAAGTCTTTTGCATCAATCAGAGCCTCGAACAAAACTTCCGTAACTTCTGCAAGCTTGGCCACGGGCGAGTTCAGTTTATGAAAACCGGCATGAGCCTGCTTCAAATTTTCAAGTGCCGAATGCTTGTAGGAAAGGCTGAGTTGGTAGAAGCGGCCAAGGGCGAAAATCAGATCAAGATGCTCATGGCTACCCACACCTTTGTTGTGAATGATCAACCGTTCGGCGTAGAGATTCCACTTAATGGCCTCATCAAAGCGTCTGACACTGGTAAGAAAAACTGCGTAGCCGACGATATTGCGAACACGATAAAAGTCAGACGGGCCCATCATTTGACGATCTCTGTAGATAAATCGCAGATGCAGAGCTTCAGCTCGACGGTCTGGTGAAAGCGAAAAGAAATCTTCCCCAATCAGCGAACTTTTTACCATGTTGATGATTTTGCCATGAGCAGGCTCGTTCCACGGGTCGCGATAAGCGCGCCAGAGTTCAAGCAAAATAAGAATGGCAATGCCAAAACTGATTGTCATATAAAACCCTTAAAAGAAGACAGGTGTAGGGATAACAGGTTCGGCAAAAAGCAAAACACTGTCGTGATTAGATAATTTAGAGCTATGCAACCGTATATGGTATTGAGGGGGGCGGGATTCCTAAAAAAAGTTGGGCGAAAAAAAGTAGCAATGTCTCTAGATATACGCTCGCAAACAGAGCTGAATCAACAGATTTACAGCCAATATAATCTTCGCGCACCACATTCGGTTGCAAGGATGTAGCTGAGCGTGCGCTATCTCTTGCTACAGTCTTTCAAGATGCCTGTGTTTAGCTGATCTTGAAAGACTCGTGCAAGACGCAAGCTATTGAAAACCGCCCCTACATGTGGTGGCAAAGAGATATCCAATAGGCGGCATGCGGGGAATTTTCAGCTACAGTTTTGGGCCTGCTGAAAAGTCAGCAAGCCGCCATCAATAACCGCACCACAGGTGGTGCTTCATTCAAACCCGCAGCCGTCTTTAACCATTCCACCGGAAAGGTCAAAAATCAGGTCTCAAGGGCTGTATTTAATTGAAAAAATCGGTCTGAGCAATTTCTGCCGGTCTTTTCGCGGGGGTACCCTGTGCTACGCCTTTGTAATTAAGCCGTACTAAAGGTGGAAACCAGGGTTCCGTTCACGAGACACATACTATGCCTGTTTTCTTTCTCTTACCTTGCCGTTAAGCCCGATTTTTCCGACTTTGCCGGCCAATTAAATGCCTTCTCAGCCCTGTTAGCGGAGCTACAAATAGCGCTAACCTCGCCACCATACAGTTCTTAACCTGGCGCGTGCTCATCAGTAATTCCCCCAAGCAATATGTAGTTTATAGCTTCTATAAAAACTCTTTGAATGGATAACCTGTAAGTCCATTCCATTCCATTCCAAAAGAAAAACAACCTTCTCGACCAAATAACGCGCACCCGAGTTCAAATCACTCAATCCCGATGGGATGGAATAGGCGCGTCATTGGTCATCTTGCCGCTAACGGCTTCAATTCTAAAAACCGAAAGGACAATTATGATCACAATCAAGTCTCTCAGACTGATGGCAGGCGCCATGCTTGCTGTTATCGGTTTCGCCACAGCAGCTCATGCGCAGGCGACAACCTGGATTCCCAAATACAACCGCTCGCAACATGTCTACGTGGCGCCCGGTATCGACAACGCTACGCGCAACACTTTCGAATCGTCAGCTACGGTCAGCCAAATTACCAACCTGGCCAGTCAGCAGAACCTCGACGTGTTCGTCATCGTCACCCAAACCGAAAGCGACATCTCCGGACCCGCGAACGCCTCTGGCCCCGCACTCGTGCGCGCCGTCTGGAGCAATTGGACCAATCACGGTTTTTCATCTAGTCGTGGTCTGGTCATTCTCATGACCGGCACTGGTGGCAAGTTCAGTTCTGTTGGCGTGCGCGCCGGCGAGACTCTGAACAATCTGGGCATCAATCGCGACGCCATGAACGATGAAGATGGCCCTGTTCGGCCGGCCTTGAAAAGCTACCTGGTAGACGCCTATGACCCGGCAGGAGTGCCCGCCGCCATCGTCACCAACGTCAACGCCCTGATGGCGGCTAACGGCTCACCCGCAGTAACCAGCACCAACGTCGAAGCTCCAGCCGGCAACAGCAATCCGGTGGCCACCACAACGGAGACGACAGCGGCCAAGAGCGATTCCGGCGGCATCGTGCTGCTTTTCGTGCTTGGCGGGGTGGTACTTGCCGTCATCGTCATTGTCGTCATTCGCAGCCGTAACAAGAACAATCGCGCCAACAACGTCTTCGAAGACCGTCTGCGTTCGTCCACGAACAATCGCCGGGATTCAACCAGTAGGACCACAACCACTGGCGCCAGCACCGGCAACCAGGCCAATTCTGTTAATTCTGTTAATTCTGTTAATTCTGTTAATTCTGTTAATTCTGTTAATCCTGTCACCCCCGGCACCACAGAAAACGGCAGCTCTGTCGGTCGTGACGCAGCTCTTCTGGGCGGCGGCGCTGTCGGCGGCTACTTGCTCGGCGAAGAAGTGCAGCGTCGGCGCGAACGCGATCGTGAACGCGAAAGCACCACCAACAACGGCAGCACCAGCAACAACGACACGCCATACGTGGCGCCTGTTGCATCTTGCTCCACTCCTTCGACTCCTTCGACGCCTTCGTGCTCAAGCAGCCCTTCGTCGTGCAGCTCGGGCTCGTCGTCTTGCGGTGGCGGCTCTTCGTGCGGTGGCGGTTCGTCTTGCGGTGGGGGTTCATAACGCCATGACACCGCTCACAGTCACAATCATCGTCTCAATTCTTGTTTCGGTCGCTGTCTGGAACATGCTCACCAGCATGAGCCGCAGGCGGCAACCGGCCGTAGCAACCCGAGTGCGCGACAGTTACCGTCGTCGTCGCTAGCTCGAAAGCTCAAAATTGGAGGTCACCTATGTTTCAAAATATCAAAACCGGCTTCTACCGCCATCCTTCAGGGGAACGGTCAAAAGCACTCTGGGCCAAAGTCGAAGCATTTCAAATCGACGAGCCTGGCGCGCTCACTCCGTTTTCTACCCGGCTGGCCAAAGAGCAGGGTTGGACCGAACTACTGACCATGGAGGCAATCGAAGAGTACAAGCGCTTCATGTTCCTGGCTGTGTCGGCCGGCCATCCGGTGACACCGTCGGCTACCGTCGACGAAGTCTGGCACCTGCACCTGATTTACACCCGGTCTTACTGGGAGGAATTCTGCGTCAAGGTGCTCGATCGCGTTATTCACCACGACCCTGGTAGCGGCAAGGAGGGCGAGAAATCAGCCTTCGTCGACCAGTACGAACTGACCCTGGCGAGTTACCGCAAGTTTTTCGGTGAACCGCCCAAGGCCATTTGGGGCCCGCACAACGGCCATTACAACGTGCGTCAGCGTTCCGCCCCGATCGTAGACCTGCCACCCGGCGCCGACTGCAAAGACTCGGTTTAGAAGGCACGTCCGCCTGACCACTGCTTTCATCATTCGCTAACACAAGGAATGAACCAATGAACGACGTCATTAAAAGCTTCGTCGCCAAGCGCACCAGCGACCCCGACGAACTGCTCGCCCAGCGCGCCATCAAATGCGTACAAGAGCTGCGCCGCCTCGCCCAGAACTTCGCTACGCGCGGCAAGAGCGCACTGCTCGCAGGCGCTGTGGAAGGCATCAAAGCGGCTTTGTACGGCTTTTGCTGTATCAATGCCAACCAGCAGTTCTTCTTCGCCAACGAGGTTGACAGCGACGCCGCCGCCTTCACCGAATTCGTCAAATCGCAAGTGCGCGATCTGACTGAACAATCGGCTCGCCTGCTCGCTATCGATGCCATCGACTTCGCCGAAGGCATTGTGGCAACGCACCGCCCGTGCTACCAACCGGTGGCCACTGTGTCGGGAGTGAGCTCTGTGCTCATCCTGCGCGGTGACCATTGCTTGACCGCACTGGCCAACCTCGATGTAGCCAACAACAACAACTAAAAAAAGGACAATCTATGGTTGAATCAACACCACAAGCGACGCCCACGCACATTCTAGCGTTCGTGGATGCTCCCGATCCCGACAATTTCGTGCAGCTGATTGCGCTCCACAAGCTCAATCCAGACGCCATCGTGCACGTCATTCTCACCGGCCGACCGGTACGTTTCAACGCCGAAAAAACCCACGCCCTCTGGGAATGGGACGGCGTAAGCTCACGCATGGCTCAGGAAGCCTCGGCCATGCGCATCAAGAACTTCCTCCGCCATTTCGGCGTCAAGGTCACGCGCGTTTTCGACGGCGGCATCGCGCCTCGCACCCTGGTTCCGCACCACATTCACTTCGCCGAATACTACAAGTTTTTCGACGTCGACCCACTGGCCGCCATTCGTCACAGTGAACTCGAACCACAAGAAGAGCTTGTGAAAATTCTGCTGGCTCTTCCTGAGGGCTCAGTTCCCGTGACGGTGGGGGGCCCGATGACCGGCCTCTACCAGATGATCGTGCGCTGCCCAGATATCGTCAGTCGCTTCAAAGAGCTGCATGCCATGTTCGCCACCTGGGGCACGGTCACCCTGATGCAGTTTGATGACAAGCCGCGCGGTGCCGTGCAGTTCAACGTTGCCTGCGATCCGCAAGGTGCTCACGCGGTGCTCAAGGGTTTGACCTGCCCGATTTATCTGATGCCCACCGAAGTCACCCGGGTAAAAGAAATCGGCTTCGTCAACGCCCAGAAACTACGGGAAGCGCTGCCCGAAAACGCCGGCAGTCGCGCGCTCTACCATCTCTACGCTCTCTGGTACGACGCCGCCGTCAAGCCGCGCCAGGACAAGAATCCGGAAGAACTGATTTTCATCCACGACGTGGTGGCCGCCATCAGCCTCAGTGCCGAATTGCGCCAAGCCATCTACACCGTAGTGCCTGTGGAAATCACGTCAGTTCCGCACCTGGCCAGCGAAGCCGCCGGTTGGGGCACTGTGCTGATGAAGCAAGTGGACACACCCACCAACATCTACGCCGCCACCGGCCTCACCACAGGCGGTGCCGCGAAATATCTGGAGACGCTGAAAAGCATCTTCGCCTAAAACAAAAAAAGGAGAATTTATGCTGATCACAATCTTGCTTTGCGTTGCTTCTTTGGCGGCGCTTGTGGGTGCCATCGCTGGTGCTCGCTATCTCTTTCTTTGCCCGGCGCTGGAGAAGCACGTGGCTTCAACCAGACCCGATTTCAAAACCGACCAGGCCGGCAGCACCAGCTGGAACCAGACGCGCTGGGCTCTTGATCGTGTGCGCACCCGCACCGGACTGACAGCCATCATCACCTATGCAATCGGCATGGCAACGCTGATACCGCTGCAGTCACTGCTCAAAGCAGCTGAGAAGACTACCAGCGCTCCTACAGTGATTATGCTACTGCTCACAGCAGCCTTGCTTTCAGTCGGTCTGCGTTCAATCGTGCATAACAGCCGCACATCGGAGCTCGATATGCGACGGCGCTACCCGACGTTCTAGAAACAATATTGAGACGGAGATAGAGAGCAGCCTGGCAAGCTCTCTATCTCCCGTTCTCAACATTTTTCTTCAAAAAAAAGGACCTGGATTATGCTCTCATATAGTATAGCTCTTGTAAACTATATATTACAGTATGCCCAAAACCACCTGGATTACTAATCTTAGTTCTTATGGCGGCGTGATAGCGGCAGAGCAAGCTAATTGTAGGTATTTTTGCTTTGTCGGTATTGCTGAATGGAAGCCAGCAATGACTGACTAGCTGTGTGCTAAGAGTGATCACGCGCATCAGCTTCGCAGTACAGAAAGCCCTCTTTCGCTTATGCAGCAAGGCTAATGCAATACTAGATCAGAAAGATCTAACACCACATACGGTACTGTGGGCGATACCAAGAATTGAATGACCTCTAATTTTGGCTCAGAATGTTGGTTACGAAGACAACAAAAAAAACGAAAAGAAAAGGTCATCTTGAGCAAGAATAGCGTGCACTGGCAAAACGTTCAACATCATTTTGGTAATGTTGGGAAAATTAGCTACCGGAAGCACCGGAAAGCCCAGCAAGGCCAAGCGTCAGATACCAGTTATTTTCATCCCATTTAAGTACGAAAGCTCCGAAATCGAGCTTGCCTCTCACTTTCAAGGCTTTCGCATCTTACAGGACTGTATTATTTTGCCAGCGGCTCGTTGTCACTTATACAAAAACCCTAATTTAGGATACTCACATCTCTCCATCTCTCCACCTCGCCTCAAAATGCTTCTTTATTCGGCTGACAACAGAGGTAACAAAAACGGTGTCAGCAACAATTTAAAATTTTGGTGGCAGCATACTTTCGAGAATGCCCTTTTTGTAAATCTCGATTTTACCGTCTTTTGTTTCTCTCCAGGCTTTACCCGTAAACGAGTCCTGGTAAGTAATGCCGCCGTTGTCGTAGGTTTTAGTGAGACGACGGGTATCATCGCTCGGATCAGTAACTATTTCCACAACGAGTTTGACTTTGCCGAGCTGATCGAAATAAGTTGTTGATTTGGTCTTATTGTCTGCACTTGTTTCAGTAGAAGTATTTGTTCTTTCGTCCACCACAATGGTTCGACCATCAGGCGTTCTCGTTGTACTGGTCTGTTTTTTTGCATCGTAAACTTCGGTTTGTCCGTTAGGGTAAGTCCTTTCTATATTGCCGTCCAAGTGCGTTCTAACAGACAGCACCGGCGTAATTAGCTCAGTGGAGCCGTCAGGATATTTTCTGTTTTCTTCTGTGCCATCAGCGTTCTTAGTGCTGCTGTAGCTCCTGCTTGGTTTTAATTTGTCTGTCCACACTGAGGTATTGTCAGAATTTCTTGTCAAAGTGCCATATTGACCTTCTAATGTGATCGATTCGATCAGCCCGTTGTTCTGGTTAATTTTCATGGTAATTCTGTCGCCGTCCAAATCCGGAAACTCAAGCGTACCATCTGTTTTATATATGACAGCAGATTTCTCGCCGTCTTCTTTGGTTGTTAATACTCCCTTAAAAGTTCCGTCTGCCTGGGGTGTCAGGTCACCTTCAGCGATATTCTCGAACACAAGACGCTTGCCACCACCAGCAGTATCAGTAACAACAACTTTTCCCATGTCGTCATTAGCCAATCTTTGATCAGCCAAATTTAACCGCGGCGTTTTTAAGTCAGCCACTGAATTTTGATTGTCAGAAAAAGAAACCGATGGTAAAAAAGAATTGGCGACTTCCACGCTAGATTGGCCTGCAGTACCAAAGTCGAACAGATAGGGAGAAAAATCCACTGAGTGCGCTTGGGATGCTCGATCGTTAGATTCAAAATTTGACTCGGGTGGCATAAATTTTCTCCCAATATTGCCGGAACATGAGGGCAATACTACCTGGCAGATCTTTCCGAGTTGTTAATTTGCGCCACTCGAGCTTATTGATTTAAGGCTTTAGCAAAGGCTGCCACTTTTGCGTCAATTTCCTCTTCGGCAAGATCGGCATAGCGAATCATAAATTCGTTTTCTCGAGGTTCATTAATGTAATAGGCAACAGTTGATATCACCGGCAACCCAGCACTATGGGCTGCCTGTTGAATCTGCGCAGACGTCCACTTCTGGTGGAAGCGCGCGGTCACATGCATGCCAGTGCTCGAAAGCACCACCGCGACATTCTTTTCGAGCTTACTCGTCAAAGCATAGATGAGCGCCTGCCTTAGCTTTCGATAATGTTTCCAGGCCAGCCGAATATGCTTTTCCACATGGCCATCGTTTAACAACTCGGTCAGCACACGGTGCTCAATTAAGGTAAATTGGCGGTTCCAGACGTTCTTGAAATTTTCAAAAAGTGGTATCAGTTTGGTGGGAATAACCAGAAAGCCAGTGGAAACTAAAGGATACAAAAGGCGCCAGAAAGAATAGAAATAAACCACCGAGCCGGTGGTGTCTGTGCTGAAAAGACTGTCAGTAGCTTGACCGCGATAATGAAAATCAGAATCCCAATCGTCTTCCAGTATTGCGGTGCCGTTGGTTGTGCACCACTGCAAAAGCTCGCGTCGGCGGGTTGGCGACATGGCCACCCCAGTGGGTTCCTGACAAGATGGTGCTACATACAGCCACTGGGCCGCTTGCTGCATTTTATGCAGCTCACTTACCACTATGCCATCTTCATCGACTGAAACCGGTACAACATGCGCACCAAGACTTTCAAATTGTTCGCGCGCACCATAAAAGCCTGGATTCTCACAAATGGCATAATCGCCAGCTTTCACCAACAAGCTGAATATGGGCGATACCACGCTCTGCACACCCGAGTCGATTACAATTTGATCAGCACCACAGATGATGCCTTTATTGCGCCGTAAAAATCCGGCAATCGCTTCGCGCAGAGGGCGGTAGCCGAATACTTCACGATTGGCTTCAAAGCCGATTTCGTCCACAGTATTGCTGCAGTGTAATAGAGCCGCGCGCCACTGTTTGAGGGGAATTAATTCAATGGGCTGGGAACCAAAGTTGATTTCATCGAATTCAAGGGATTGATTGGCCTCGGCCGCCATAGTACGCAGGGAAGATGCAAGATTTGAATAACGCTCCTCCCATGGATAAATTATGCCGCCGTCAACATGCGCTTTAGCAGCCGCGGCCGTTTCGCCATGGTCGGCTACCCAGGTACCGGCCCCCTGTGTAGCGGTGAGAAAACCGCGGCCAATCAGCTGGTCGAGAGATTTGACCACGGTTGTCCTTGATATACCGAGGTAAATAGCCAGATCTCGAGTGGGCGGAATTTTATCGCCCGCCACCAATGCTTTCTGAGCGATGGCTGCGATGATCGCGTCGCTAAGGATTTCGGCAGTTATTTTTGCGCCTTTGATCGCCTTGAAAATGCCCAGATCCAATTGCTCTACCTCATAACTTTTAGACCACTATTCTGTACCACTTCCTGGCAAATTGTCTGGACCTCTTTAGCTTCGATACTTTAGATAGTAAGGCTGAGCCAAGATGTCAAAATATTCACCACATTTCTTGCTCGGAATTTTGATTCTTCATGAACTGATGCGCTAAAAAATTGTATCTCCCTCTTTTCATCACCTCACCTCAACAAGTATTCAAAGCCCCACTAGCGCCACTACCTCTAATCGATCCAACAGCAACGCACCGAATCGCAATGCTGTCAGGGAGAGCGATGGTCAATACGGCGACACAGAGGGGAGTCAAAAAATCTTGTCGTTGAGTAGTCAATTTGAGTAATCAGGTTAACTAGAAAGTTGACGGCTCCCGTTGACTGTTCGTCTTGAAAAGTTGCGAGATATCCCTCCACCACACTTCATTTAGGAACATCATGTCCCTGCCCTCAAAAGACCAACTCAAGGCCCAACAAGCCGCCGCCGTCGGCAACGCCGCCACTGCCCACAAAGCCCAGGTCGACAGCCTCACCAACGAAATCGAAACCGCGGTCAAAGCTGGCAACTGGAACCCCACCACGCGCGGCTACCTGCAACCGGTTATGGACGAAGTGATTGCCAACTTCGCCAAACAAGGCTACACCGTGGTTCTCGTCGGCTCCAGTCGCAACGTCCGCACCTTCAAGGTAAGCTGAATCAGCACCTGAGTCTACGGCTAAATCAGATTTAGCACCAATCACTAGCAAGTGAAAAAGCGGCAGATCGTCTCGTCCACATTTGATGGAGCAGAAACGATCTCGCCGCTTCCTATTTGATAGCGATACAACCTTTGAAAGTCTTTTTTTATAGCCATTATTAATAGACTGGTCTACTAGTCTATACCTAGTCTCACGTGGGTAGGTAGATAATGATGGCATAACAAGATAGGAGTAGCCTTTGCCCGCGAATCAGACAACCAATTATTTGCCTGGTGATATCGTCGACAATGCTTACCAGCTGACTAAATTGCTGGGAACGGGTGGCATGGGCGTGGTCTTTGCTTGCAACCATCTGGTTTTGCAAAAAGCCTATGCACTCAAAATTTTAATGGCCGACCAGCTCGAAAGCGACGCCTGGAATCGGTTTAAGGTTGAAGCCAAGGCTTTGGCCAAATTAAATCATCCGGGTATTGTCGGCATTTACAATATGGGCATCGATCAGGGTCGCTGCCCATATTACGTGATGGACTTGCTCTCTGGTGAAAGTCTTGACCTGGTGCTGAAAAAAAATGGTCCATTACCTACATCGCAAGCGTTAGAACTCTTTGCCCAGGTGGCTGTCGCTCTGGGTTCAGCCCACTCTCACGGAATTATCCACCGCGACGTCAAACCATCCAATCTAATGTTGGTACGCAATGATCAAGACCAGATCGATTGCCTGAAAATTGTCGATTTCGGCATCGCTCGGCTATCCAGTAAAGGGGGCCATCCACAGAGCCAGACAGCCACCGGTGTGGTTTTCGGTACGCCATTCTATATGAGCCCTGAGCAATGTCGCGGCGAACGCGTAGATGAGCGCTCAGATATTTATTCTTTTGGCTGCACGCTGTTCGAAGTCTTGACCGGCGACCCACCTTTCGTCGGTAAAAATGCTTTCGACTCAATTATGATGCACATGAATGAACCCGCACCCAGTCTCAGCAGCGTTCGTGAAGACGTCGAATTTCCCGAAGCCTTAGAAGAGCTAATTCAAAAAACTTTGAGTAAAGATCTTGCAGATCGCTATCAATCAATGGGTCAGCTTAAGCATGATCTAGAGCGCATCAAGCAGGGTAAAGACGTAATGCGCAAAGGCAAAGGTATGCGCAGCACCACTGCTGAATTCGGCAGCAGTAGCACCGGGCAACAAGTGACCACACCTTTCAGCGGCAACTTTAGACACCGCACCACGTCCGGAAGCCAGTCATTCAATCTTTCTCTCGAAGAAAGCGAAGAAATTGTCGAAAACAAAAAAAGTTCGGCAAGTCTAAAAATTGCTCTCGCTTCTATATTGGCTTTTAGTCTGCTCACCGCCTCTTACTTCAGTTATCAACATTTTCTTACAACCAAAAGACCAGTAACTGAAAAAAGGCAGAAAATCGCCGTGACACCCACTGCTAAAAACAAAACTAGTGAAAACGAAGGCGTAGTCAGCCAAATAACTGCCGGAGTAGGAAGCGCCATAGTCAAAAGAACTGAGCTCCTCAAAGCCGGTGCCACGGAAAGAGAAATTAATGCGGCCTTTCATTATGAATGGCTCGACCACAGTCAATTCAACGAACTCTACAAAACCACTTTTGCTGACTACATGCGAGCAACTTCCAGCAAAGGGGCAACATTTACTCGCGGCGTCGGCAAACCGACCTTTTATTTCCCCACTAGCTTTTATCTCTGCGCTTTGAAAATCGGTGATGGTCAGCCGTTCTCTGCCTCTGGAGTGATACCTGTCGCCCCTGGCCAGGATATTTGCCTTTACTTATTTGAACCTACAGACGATTATCCTCAACTGCTTGATCGCTTTGGCCCTGATGATTTTACCGGCATTGAGATCAAGATCAGAGAACCTCGAAAAGCTATCCAACGCTTGGTCAAATGGCACAGGTTGAAAGACCTTTGCTTCTTCAATTCACTAGTCAAATCTCTGCCCAACCTCGAAGCAAAATTTGACGAATCGTCGATCAATGACTCTGATTTGCCTTTCCTCAAACCACTAAAACTTCAGACTCTGGGTCTGTGCGGGCCGAAAGTGAACGGCGCGGCAATACTGAAAATGCCTATGCTGAGCCAGCTTGAATCACTGAAAGTGAAGCGCATCAACGGCGTTCAAACGCTCATTAAAGCACTGCCTAAATATGGCAATATAAAAGAAGTCTGGCTGCTCTCGCAGGGCACCACCGATGCCGATTTAGAGCCTCTAACGCGCATGAAAAATTTGCAAAGCTTGCGCATTCGCAGAAGTCAGCTGACACCAGCCTCGGTGCGCTATTTCAAAAAAATGCCGGCCCTCAAGCATCTTTATCTCGATCGTCCATGGGGCGACGAAGAGAAAACCGAATTCAAAAAGGCGATTCCCTATTGCCAATTCGAAACTGTACTCAACCGGCAATTCTGGCGCTTCTTCCCCACCCAGACAAAAGCCAGTATGAACGACCTCAAAGACGAATAGACCGGTCTATTACATCCCCAAAAAAAAGAAAAAAGAAAAGGAGAAGGGTGGCCTCGGCCATTCTTCTCCTTTTCTTGCATGAACTACTTGCCCTGCAGCAATCTGTCCGACTGCTCGTTAGCACACAATAAATCAGCAGCGCGTTTGGCTTGACTCAGGTTGATGACGCCAAGACTGAGCTTACAAGCGGCATCATTGCTATCGCCTTGTGAAGCACTCCAGCGAGCCGTACGAAATTGGTCGGCAGCTGATTTGAGATATGGCTTGACATGGTCGTGGTCAGCAAATGCTCCACAATGAGCGACCGCCTGACGATATCGCTCGGGAAACGCCAGCAGTTTGCCAGGTAACTCGGCGTCAACTCTGGCCTGATAAGCCTCGCGATCACGCTGTTCAGTCACCCGGCGAGCTTGTGCTTTTCTGGAGAAGTGTCTCCCGAAAAAGTGAACGAGCACGGCAACTAGCAACAGCACCGCCACAACGGAGCTGGAGGGAAAAGACATGGAAGTCATAGATTCTTTCGAAGATGCTGTTAAAAAAACAGCGGTTATTGAACGGTAAAACCGGCTTTGTTGATGCACCGGCCGGACGCCGGGGGATAGAGGTCGAACATGCGTTCAGACATTTCGTCCAGAGCAGTCAGAGCTTGCGCCAGCAACATTTCGTGCACACACACAGCTTGCTGCAGGAGGGCGATTTCATTACAGAAGGCAGCTTCCAGGGCGGTCAGATCGACCTGGGAAGCACCCACTGACTCGAGAGTGGCGCAGACTGAAATCATGGTATCGCGCATGGTGACCTTGCCGGTGCAGGTTTCGCGGCAGATGGCCAGATTGCGTTGCAGTTTCTGAGCCAGAGCCATTACCCGCAAAATTCCCTCTTTGAGGTATTCGGCGCTATCACCACAGTTGCGTTCGATCCGAGTGGCGTCGGTATCTTGCCAGAAGGCGACAGCGTCGAACTCGCTCTTTGAGTCTGCAAGAACCACCCGCAAGATGGCATTAGCATTGAGACCCCGCGCCCTTTCAACAACCTGGCCGTCCACAGGGATAGCAGGAAGAGTGAATGAAGACAACATTTTGATGCTCCTTTACTAAAAAGATTACACAGACAAACGCACGAATTTGCGCCTGCCGACCTGCAGCACAGCACTGGCGCCGGCCACTAGAATGACGACGAATGCTGAGTCTTCGACCTTAACACCGTCAAGCCGAACACCACCACCAGCAATCAGCTTACGTGCCTGATTGCGACTGGGAGCCAGTCCTGAGCTGACGAGCACGTCAACCAGGAGCGGCCCTGAACCAGAATCTGAACCATGAGCAGAAGCAATGCTATGCTCCTCCATTTGTTCCGGAGCTTCCCGCTTGCAGTGCACCCGTTGCCAGTTTGCCAGGGCGGTGTGCCCAGCGTCTTTGCCGTGCAACTCGCCGACAACGCGCATGGCCAGAGCTTCTTTGAGCTCTTTTGGATTGACTCCGGCGGCCAATGACGCTTGCACCTGAGTGATTTCACCAGCACCGGCAGTAGTGGCAAGAGTGAACCAGCGCACGATCTTGTCGTCCGGAATGCGCATGCATCTGGCGAACATGTCATCGGGCGCATCTTGCAGTGAAATAGAATTGCCCAACGACTTCGACATTTTCTGCACGCCATCGGTGCCTTCGAGCAGGGGCAGCAGCATGGCCAACTGCGGCTTGTGACCGAAGTGACCTTGCAACTGTCTGCCCATCAGCACGTTGAAACGCTGGTCGCTGCCGCCAACTTCAATATCGGCGCGCAAATGCACCGAATCAAAGCCTTGCAAAGCCGGGTAGACCAGCTCGTGCACACCCACCGACTGTTGCCTGTCGATGCGCACGCCGAAGCTATCTTTGGCCAGAAGCTGATTGACGCTGACAAGGCTGATCAGGCGCATCAGTTCTGCCGATGGCATGGTGCCGAGCCAGTCGATATTGTTGACCACTTCGGTGCGCGCCATGTCGAGAATCTTGGCTGCTTGTACGAGGTAGGTCTCAGCGTTCACCGCCACCTGTGCGGCAGTAAGCGCCGGGCGAGTGACATCGCGGCCAGTGGGGTCGCCGATGGTGGCCGTGAATCCGCCGATAAGAAGGACGACCTGGTGGCCGGCGTCTTGAAAGCGCTTTAGAGCGCGCAAGACGACAGCATGACCGAGGTGCAAATCGAGTGAGGTAGGGTCGACACCGAGCTTGATGCGCAGCGGTCGATTTTCACTCTGTGCCAGGGCGAGAAGTTCAGCCAGAGCAGCCTCGCCGCCAGGCAGAATCTCCGCGCCCAGAGTCAGGTCACAAGTGCGCACAAGCGCCTTGCTGTTCTCCTTGCTCATAAATATTTCCTTTCTGGAACTGGATCCGGTCAGATAAAAGAGCAGGCAGCTGAGCGAGCTTGAGCTCACGATATGCCGCCGGCAGCAGAATGGCTTCGTCGAGATAGGCGCGCACCTCTTCGGCGGCAGCCTCTTGCGACAGAGCCTCAAACGAAAGATCAGAGTGATCAGAAACATCCGCGAGAATATCAGCGATTACCGCCTCAGCCTCGCGAATGTATTCGTGATAGAACGGGCTGTAGGGCCGCAACACGTCAGTGAGACCGTCGCCAGCTTGCACCAGTTCTACAGGTTCGACAAAATAGACAGTGCGCCGAGGGTTCATAGCCACGATCAGCACTTTCCAGGTGTCTCCGAAAAGTGGCGCCGGGCCAGACTCGGTAGCATATGCAGGGCGGCCGTTGACCAGCTGGGTCACGCGCGCACCGCGGGGGGCGGCGGTGAATTCAACTTCGAGCTCAGAGCCGATTCCGACTTGCTTAGCCATGTGATATCTCCTGTTCGCTTTTGCTCTCAACTTCTTTCTCATCACAGGCTTTCCGAAACCTCAGACAAACGGCTGCACAAGCGGCTTCATCCACACAGGTAAACCTGGCGAAGAGAGGCGCGCGGATAGTGGTGCAAACAGTAAGTTGAAGCCTTAGAACACCAGAAATTTAAAAAAGAGAAGAGATACTTAGTTCTATGCTCAACTCAAGCAAGAGCTGAGATAACAAATGTAAAAGAGGCCGCTTTACAATTCGACGCATTCGAGGTCAAAAGCCACAGGAGTGAGCTTTGATGCCCACGGGCCATGAACAATTGCCACCCGCGTTCGAATCACTTGTAGTGGGGTAATCCGCCAAAAGGCTCAGCTAACCGTTGTGCGAGTTAGCGCAAGCAGCACAACACTAATGCTATCAATGCATAAAAATGCTATCATTGATTGCATCATCCTATGGTGCAATCATGGCTTCAGTAACGATACGCAATCTGCCCGACGAAACACATCGAGCGCTGCGCGTACGTGCTGCTAAAAACGGTCGCAGCACGGAAGCCGAAATTCGCGAGATTCTAGAAATGGCAGTCAGGCCAGCCAAGCGTTCTAAGTTAGGGTCTGCACTGGCTGCATTGGGTGATAAATATGCCGCAGATCTGGAAATAGCAAGAGTCCAGAAGCCCGCTGAAATAGTAATTTTTGAATGATTATCATTGACACCAATGTAATTTCAGAAGCAATAAAGCCGGGCCGCAATTCCAGAGTAGTGAGCTGGCTAGATGCTCAAGCAATCGAAACTCTCTTTTTCACCGCCATCAATTTGTCAGAACTTTGCCTTGGCATAGAAATCTCACCAGCTGGCAAACGGAGAGAAGCTCTTGCTTCCGCTCTCAACGAGCTGCTTACAGAATATTTCAGTTCGCGGATATTGCCTTTTGACGAAAAAGCGGCCCTCGTCTATGGTGCCATGGTGGCACGGGCGAGAATTGGCGGTAGCACTATATCGGTTTCTGACGGCCAAATTGGAGCGATCGCCAGCTCTCACTCATTCAGCGTTGCCACACACGACACCGCTCCATTTATTGCTCTCGGTGTGCCCATCATCAATCCATGGGAAATAAAATGACTCTTTTCGGACGCAAATTTGCCCGCACATTAGAAGAGATCGATCACAGGCCCTTTGCTCACAGCAAGCATCCCTGGATTATCAATCAAAGTTGGGCAAAACTGCTCTTTGCTCACTGGGTGATACCAGTGGCGGTGATGCGCCAGGTCGTGCCGGAGCAATTTGAACTCGACTTATATGAGGGGCAAGCCTACATCGGAGTGGTGCCTTTTCTCATGCGCGAAGTCAGCCCACGCTATGTGCCGTCCCTGCCCTGGCTGTCTTATTTTCCCGAACTAAATGTGCGCACCTACGTAACACATAGCGGCCAACCCGGAGTGTATTTTTTCAGTCTGGACGCGTGCAACCCCATTGCTGTCTGGATTGCACGCACCTTCTACCTCCTGCCATACTTCAATGCCGCCATGCAATGCAAGGTCAGTGTCGGCTCGAACGGTCAACAAATTAATTACCGAAGCCGCCGCAACAGCAAAACAATTTGCAGTTTAGACGTCACCTATGGCCCGGATGGAGATATTTACCGCAGCCGCCCCGGCAGTCTCGACTATTTCCTCACTGAACGTTATTGCCTCTTCACCCTGGCTCACGGCCACGTTTATCGCGGAGACATTCATCACAAACCCTGGCCTCTTCAACCGGCCTGGGCACAGTGGGCTGAAAATCTTATGGTTGAGCCTCTGGGCCTGAAGCTCGAAGGGCAGCCGATTTTGCACTATGTGGAAAATATCGACACTATCGAGTGGGCCATAAGAAAATAAATCAGCTTTGCTGGGCATAAAGAATTTGGATTGGAATTTTCGACCCTTCGAGAACAGCAACTTTGATAAACGGTAAGTTTCGCTTCTTAAATTTAAGTCTTGGCTGCGCGCTATTGCTAAGCGGCATGTTCGCCTCTAGTTCTATGTGCGGCCCTGCCTATGGTCAGGACAGCTATCAACAGCTGGAACAGATGCTCGATAACGTCGCTCCGGCGCCACTGACACAGGTCAATCAGGGCAATAGCGGATCTTTTGCAGGCTCCGCTCAATTTAGTAACAGCAAACAATTCAACACTCCCAATGCCAAGCCTTTTATGCAGCCTGGCGCCAGTGGTTTTCGCCCGCCCAACAGCCCACTCAAAAGAGCGGCGAATTTTCTTGGCGGAGCCGGCGCAAATACCGCCAATACTGCCGCGGCGACAACGCAAGCAGCCTCCAAAGCATCGCTTTTTCAAAGTATGTTTGGTGACGGAGCGGCGGCCGGCAACGGCAGTAGTTCGGGCCCTGGAGGAAACGGGGCCGGCAAGTCAAATATGTACCGCGCCCAAACTCAGGCGGGAGTGGCTCACAATGCCTATGTGCGCTCCTGTTATGGCGACCACTATTCTCGTTCACAAGCTGCCGACCAGGCATACTACGCTGCCGGACAGGCGCGTTATGAGGCCAATTGCGCCTATTCTAAAATCTCGTCGAGCGATCCATATTCTTCGCAGTATGCGTCAAGTGCCCGAGCCCATGCTAACGCAGCCAATGCTGATTATTACCGAGCCAGATCCAATGCCGACAGCAACTGGAACCCTTAATTAGCCTGGGTATTCGCGCTCAAAAGTTCAATTTCGGCCCAATGCCGAGGGAGTTCAGTTCAATTTGGTCACCTAGACCCTTTTGTACAACCTATAAGTTGTATAAAAATACAACCCAAAGGTTGTAAAATTTCTTAGGCTTTTGAAAACGGATGTTTCCAACTCGCAAAAATGGATGTTACCAACTCGCAAAAATATTAGCTTAAACACCTGTATAGTATTACGTAAAATAGTAAGATTACGCAAACAAAAACGACGCAAGAGCGGCTAGCCGCGCCAGAAGGCGAGACTAGACCATTCTCAACGTCGTTTTTGAATGATTTGAAAGAGCCTATGACCCCAGGTAATCGGCCAAACAGGAGCCCGTGCAGAGATTATCTACATTGGGTGCGCCGAGACCTTTGTTGTGGTCGTCCAGGTTGACTGTGCGAAAGTCGGTGCTGAAGCGCGTAGCGCCCGAGGCGTTTTTCGCTGTCTGGTGCAAATGTGATGCCGCAAAAAGCATGATGTCGCCAGCCTGGCAAGCAAATGGCAGAGCACTGTCTTCGTCAAAACCACTGGCCGATGGATAGACAGCTTTGAGGCCGCTGGTGTTCTGGAAACCAACTTCAGCCGCCCAGCGATCGTAATCGAAGTCGGCAGAATCATTGGCCACACGCACATCGAAGAGGGCCGGGAAGAAAGAGAAAGTCTCCCCGACGCCTACGTCATGCATGGGAATCCACCAGTTAATTTGCGCTTGTGGATTGCTGTACCAGGTGTCGCGATGAGCGGTGTAAGCAGGCGCCGCCAGCGGGTTCAAGTGACCGCCGGAAGTCACTGCTCGCATGCGCGCCGGGTCAACGGCGTTGGCTTCGGCAGTGAAACCCTGCTCTGCGAGCACGGCAAATACCAGAGCTTGCAGCTCCGGTCTGGCAAACAAAGTCTTGCGCACTTTGCCCATGCGCTCGAACAGCTCCTGGCCCGGCAGAGTGAACTGCAAGCGGCGAAACGCTTCCAAGGGGGCGGGGCCAAATTCTTCTGCCAGCAGTGCCACTACCGCCGCCACCAGTTGCTTGGCTGCAACCGACGACGTGATGCGATAGATCTTGCCGGCATAGATGCCCTGACGAAGAGCAAGGTTGGCAGCTGCGTCGCACGCTGAGCCACTGGCGATGGTTTCAATAGCGCGGGCTTTTCTTGCTAAGATGGCCCGTCCTCTGCGTGCCTTCCTTCGGCTTGCAGCTTTCTCGGTTGCAGTTCTGATTTTCTTTCTCATAGCGGTTTCCTCCCTATGACGATGCATCGCCCGCTTTCGGCAGTGACAGGTGAGCTGTCGCAACCGCCGAATAGCTGTGTTTCAGTAAATCCCGCCTGGGAGAAAAGCCGCAGTAAATCTACGGGCATGTAGGCACGCAAAGTACTTTTCTGCGTTAGCACCTTGCCGTCCGGCGTGGTCCATGTCCAGTCCTGGTCCATGGTGCCGCGCACAAGGTCGTGAGTGCAATGGCGCGTCTGAATGATGTCGCCGGAAGCCGACTTGAGCACGGTGCTCATCTCTTCCTTGAACGAAGCCATAATCATGGGCATGTTCAAAAAGTCGAGAGCGAACCTGCCGCCGGGCTTCAGGGCCTCAAAAGCGCGGGCAATCATCTTCAAATTCTGGCTGTCTTCTTCGGCGTAACCGAAGCTGGTATACCAGTTGAAAGCGGCGTCGCAAGCCACGTCTGGTAGAAATTCAAAGGCATCGGCCTCGTGAAATTCTGCCCATAACTTTTGCGCTGCGGCTTCTGCTTTCGCCATGCCGATGTATTTGGCACAGAGGTCAGCGCCGATGATGCGAAAGCCTAGCTTAGCCAGGGGAATACTCATTCCACCCAGGCCGCAGCATTGATCGAAAATGGTGGCACCAGCTACGAGCTTGAGTTTATCGCGCAGAAAGGCGATTGTTTCCTCCAGCTCAGCCGCGTCGGTGCGCGCCAGGTAAAGCTCGAATGGCGTGTCTTCATAGAAAGACTGCCACCAAGCATCTTGCTTGATTTGATTGGCCATATTTTAGCTCCGACAAATGTTAGGTTTGGGCCTTTTGCAAAGGCCTCTTAGAGAAACACGCAGCCGGAGCAATGTTGGCGCTAGACCTGCCTGAGCAAGCCCTAGTCAGCCAACATTGCTTTTACGGCCGCCACTGCCATTTCCAGACGTTCATCCCAACCGCCCTTAATTTGCGCGAAGTTGCGCTGGCGCGATTCCAGTTCAAGCACGCAGCGATCGAAAAACGCCGGGCTTTCTTTGGGAATATAGCGATGAACATCGTCTACCCAGGGCACGTCATAGTGCGTGAGCAGATAGAGGTCGTAATGCCGCTTGTCGGCTTCTTTTCGAAGCCAATCAGGAACAGTGCCGACCAGTCTGCCACTCCAGATGATGCTTGTGACCAAATCGGAATCGCAGAAGAGCACGCCGTTTTTCGCTTCACGAGCCATGGCATCTTCTGATGCACACTGGCCTCGAGCGATTTTGAGCATGTCGCCGGCGTCGATATCTTTGCCCTTCGCTTCGATGTAAGTCTTGGCGTATTCGGGCACGGCAACTGTGCCGAAGCGCTCTGCCAGCTGTCTTGCCAGGGTGCTCTTGCCGGTTGACTCCGGTCCGAAGACGCAGACGCGCCGCACATAGTACGGGCGCACGCAGGGAGGAAGCGCCTCCCAGTGTTTGAGCGGGTTCTTACGAATCTCCGCTTCAGTGGCCGTGAAACCAATTAGTGTAGGGTCCACGGGAATGTAGGCTGCTCCGAGCACACCGGCCAGGAGTTTGCCGCGTTCTTCCAGACAGAAGATGTGCCCATTGGTCTTGGGCACTATGCGGCGCAGCCCTTTGACCAGGCTGGCCGAATAATCTGCCGGGTCTGACTTGTGCCAGGTGGCGCTGGCAATGCGCTTCACGGTCACGTCAGGAAAGAGTTCGTTCAACCAGGCCACACGCTTGGACACCGGGATGGTGTCTTGAGCGTGCTCGTCGACGATGATGGTCAACTGACCGGCGTCGACGTAATGCCTGGCAAACTCGATCATGTGAATCTGGGCCTTGTTCACCGGTGAGAAATCGCCGAGAACAACGCCCTTACGAGCTGTTTGTTTCATAATTATGTCCTCGATGTTTTATCTCACCGCCCTTTGTGGGCAGCAGGTTGATCCGCCCCGTAGAGGCCGGCTTTGACGATCAGGTTGTGCACGTCTTGCGGCAGGCAGTAGAGAGTCGATTTACCCTCGGCAATCAGGCCGCGAATAACGTCTCCAGAAACCGGCTGACTGGGCGCGTACACCACTTCGATGTTGGCGTTGGCAATGCGCTTGGCCCATTGCTTGGTCTGTTCAATCTGATTCCAGTCGTTGGGGAACGCAATGAACTTGCACTCCTTGAACAACTCCTGGGCTCCCATCCACTTGCTCAGGTAGAACGGGTGAGCGGGGTCGAGATAGTCAGAACGCAGAAGCACGAACAGCTCCACGTCCTTGCCGTAGCGGCGACGAGCTTCCTGCACGGTCTGCAGGGTGTACGACACCTTGCCGCTGTCAATGTCGTTACGCCAGGCGTCGAATCCAGGATTCTCGGCGGTGGCGGCGACAACCATGTCGTGGCGATGTTCGGCGCTGTCGGTGATCTTGCGGTTGTTCGGCGGCGAACCGCTGGTGACGAAAACCACGCGATCGAGCTTGTGCTCGCCACGTGCCCACTCGGCGCGCAGAAGGTCGCCGTAATTGATCGGGTCGAAGGCACCAGGATAGATACCCACACGCTTCACATCGGCCAGGGCCGGTGCTTCTTGCTTGTAGGGCGTCTGGCCGGCCTTGAGGTAGTGACCCTTCTTCATGATGATCTGCTGGACATTCCACGGCGTGGTGTACCAGATAGACCGGCCCTGTGACACCCACTGACGAATCATCGTGCTGGACAGCGGCGGGCTCGGTGCGTCAAGCGCCTTGATGCGCGCATCGGGAATGAGCTTCGCCCACGCCTGAATCTGCTTCACCGTGATGCCCTCGCGAGGGAACACGAGAAAGCGCAGCTGCTTGATGGCAAACAGTTGGTCGGCGCCGACCCACTTGGGCAGGAAATACTTGTGGTCGGGATTGAGATACTCGGAGCTGATCATCACCGAAATCTCGATGTCCTCGCCGTACTCCTCCATCACACCCTGCACGGTGTTGATCATGTACGAAGTGCCGCGCTGGCGAATGTCGCTGCGCGATGCCTCGAAGAAGGAGTTATTGGCCGTTGCGGCCACAACCATGTCGTGACGGTCGTTGGCAGCAAGCGAGTCGGGCTTGTCGTTCGGAGATTCGCCACAGGTGACGAACAGAACTTTGTCCAACTTCTCGGTCATGCGTGTCCAGTGGGCGCACAGCAGGTGACCGTAATGAATGGGGTCGAACTGACCACCATAGATACCGATTCTGGGCTTGCGCCGCAGTGGCTTGCCATACAAGGTCATGCCGAGATGGTGCCTGAGATTTGCGAATTTAGCCATAGTAGTTATTCTCCGTTAGCGACAGCAAAGCTGTCTGGTTAAAGGCCGCACAGCGGTGCCGGCGTGAAACAGGGCTCACAAAGGAGCGTTTGTGATGAGAAATACGAGCCATCGCGAAGCAAAATTCGACCAACCAAACACTCGTGCGGACCAATACAACACCAGAGATGTTTGTAAGGTTACAGGAGAGATGATAGGTCAGATAGTGTTATAGGCTCTAAGTTATTTTGCGCGAAAGATAGACTTAATAAGTAGCAATTCTCCTTGACATCACTCAAGGCTTATTCGCTTGTATGAAGTAGTTATTCCCATAAGTAGAAAAACTCTGTTTAATGTGGCTGTCCGAGCTCGCGCTAAGGCGAAATTTCTTCCGATATCGGAAAAAAAATTTTCCACCCAGCTTGCCTTTACAAGCGTGAACCCAGTCACTTTACGTTTGCATTCTGATGCACTCTTAAAGTGCGTAAAAGCAGACAAATTTAAAAAAAATAGTCTGCAACTGCCCCCACAGCAATGAAAAAAGGCATTTATATACTCAATAATCGGCGTTTTGAGATTAACGATTTAAGCGCTTAGTTTAGAGGTCATCATCGACCTCATTCACTTACATCCACAGGCACCATTTAGAACGCGCAAAAAGCCTAACAACACGCTCTAATTAGTTTTTTCACTCGCCTGAGCGAAGAGTCGATTCACGAACAAAAAATTTAAAATTATGAGCAACATTCCAAAGAAAGGCGAAAAAGCCAACGACAGCCTGCAGCAAGACGCAAACCGGCAAGCGAAAATCAAAACCGATATCACAACCTATACCGAGCAAATCACAGCCGCAATGGGAAAGGGCAACGACTCCGTTCACCTGCCGATGCAATTTCCTGAACCGGAAGCACAAGAACAGTTAAAACGAGATTTCGCTGCACAGGGTTGGACCGTAACTTTTAACCAAGCTCGCACAGGCGGCAATATTTCCTGGAGCTAATTTTCCGTTTCAAAGAAAACTAAATAATTCACAACCAAGCGAATCCGGCAATAGTTGATTGTCGGATTTGCTTACCACCCTCAATCGGGTGCAATCCAAAAACACAAATTATGAAACTAATCATTAGTCTTTTATCGATAGCACTTATTTTCGCCTGTCTGCTTATCGGCGCTAACGCGCTGGACAGTATCAATCCGCAATGGCATCACACCGCACACCACTGCGCCCTGTCAGCGATCATTACATTCTGCACCACATGGGTGATTGCTTACATTGCGGTGATTTTTAGCTTCAGCCCTATGGGGTCGAAATCAAGCAAAGTTTTAGTGTGGATAATAGTCGCTGGTGTAATAAGCCAAGCTGTCGCTTTTTTGATGGTGGGACCGGCAGCAGGCTATGCCACTATATTCGGCTCCACCGCCACCGTAATTAGCTTCCGCTCTGTTCTCTAAAATTCAAAAACAAAAAACACAACATGAAAAAATTCATTTATATATTCTTCGGAATATTAGGCGGCGCTCTGCTCGTCATTCTGGCTGCCATTGGTGGCATCATTGGTGGCGGCTCCAGCGTTTTGATTGGCTCAATCATCCACAATATGCCGATTGGCTCAATTATTGGAGCTACTTTTGCAGCCCTTGCATTTAACTTCGTCTGCAAAAAATACGACGCTTACATGAGCAAATCTATTAAAGCCGAGCAGCAGACCCCTTCGCCTTTCACAACACCCACACCGCAGAAAACCTTACTGACCGACGATAATAAGCATTACTGGGGCTGCGGCACTTACGGCCTGGCTACCATCATTGGCGTCAATATCGGCTACGGGTTTTGCAGCAATCCTACCTGGGCGTTCATTATCGCAATAAGCTTAAGTGGAATACTCGGACTGATAGGCCTGGTTATCGTTATCAAAAGCAAGCTGTGGCAACCGATAGCTGACAAGAAAGCGAACAGCTAATGCAGTTATACAGTTCACATTCATCCCCGCAAGTTCAGCATCACTTTGATGACTGAACTTGCTTTTACATATTTTTTTGTCAAAGCCATAAATAGACCGGTCTACTACCATCACCAACAAGCAGAAAGCATTTTGTTAGCCAACCGTTAACCGGCGGTTGTATTCAATGCATCTCGAGATCACTCGGCAATTTTGCGTGATAGGCTCACAAAAGATGCATACATAGCTGCTTTCAGTCAGCGCCAGTTTTAATCGAGGACGGCATAATGACCTCCCAGCAATTAATCGAGAACGAAAACAAAGAAACAGAACAAGACAGTTTAACCAGCCAAACCATTGACTCAGAAGTTGCGCTCGATACCGGCAATAACTCATTTTCATCCGCTAGTTGGCTGGCTTATTTTCAAACTAATAAGATGGCCAGAGTCGATATTCACTTCCCCGGTGAAATTGCAGTACCACAGGCAGTGCGCACACCACTTTTAAAATCTCTGCAACGCTTTCAAATAGGCGAAACCGGCGAAGGCAAACACTTAAAGAAGTATGCCAGCACCATAAACGATTCCGCCTACGAAGAATGCATCGATCTATTCATTAAAGAAGAACAGTTTCACGCCCGCGTTCTAGCGCAGATGATCCAGACCATGGACGGCAACTTGCTTTCATGGCACTGGTCAGAATTTGCCTTCGTGATTTTGCGCCGCATGCTCGGCCTGAAAACCGAAATTTTCATTCTACTAATTGCTGAAATCATCGGCAAATGCTTCTACAAAGTCTGTTCAGATAACCTCGAAGACCGCCTTCTGAGTGCGGCTTTCTCGCTCATCGTGCTCGACGAAATCGGACACCTCGAATTTCACTGCAGCTTCATGAGCAAACAGATGCTGCAGTTTCCGCTCTGGGTGCGCCGAGCTGTAAACTTCTGCTGGAGCGCTCTTTTCTTTGCCGCCTGCACGGTGTTTATTGCCGATCACCGCGGCACACTCAAGGCCCTGAACGTCTCACCCCAGGCATTCCTTGAAGACTGCATCAAGACCTTCCAGCGCGCTGCCGTGAGAACTCTATCGATTTAACAGCCGGCTTGGCCGCATCACTTAAAATCGCTATGCCCCACCGCGTCGGTGTCTTCAAATTGCGGAAATTGAGGGGAAGACAGGTGGAAATGCGGGGACTTAACCGAAAATAAATTCGCTAAATCCAGAGTGCTTTAGCTAAACAAGATGATGATCCTTCCAGCCTGATGTTCGCTCAAAATTCCAAATCATCTTACGAGCAAGCTGCCGTTCACACCGTTGATGTCACGGCTGGTTGGTCAGATATCGCGATGACGGTGAACAAGCACAGCCGCACCGGCTTAGTGAGCCTCAAGAAATGGAGCACTCTCCCTATGGTGGCCTTGTCGATATCACTGCCCGACCCGCCGTGCAGCCTCCACTTGGCGAATGGTGAGCCGAAGGTCAAACAAACCTTTAACCATTCGCCGATGCCTTTATGAAGCCCATCCTGGAAAAGCAGCCGAGGTGAGAACGTTAATGGAGCAAGCCGCCCTCCTATAAGCTGAACAAAAAGAAATTGAAGAGCAAAAGATTCAACATCGTCTTCTTCCTAATCTCGAAAGACTCGCTCGCGAATTAGCTGAGGCAGCCAAAGCAGCAGAACCCAGACTCCATGTAGGCGGCTCTGAAGAAGCATCCGGACCTGCTCGCGGAAAAAACCGCCAAAGAATTAGCCTGGAAAGAAACATTATTGACCGAATGAAATGAACACACAAATCATTGTGGCTAAATGGGTTATACCACCAAGATTTCAACCTCATGCTGTCTCCTCGCAAAGTTGAATCATTCCCGAAAATGACTGTTTTCGAGAATGTCTATAATAAGTCAGTAGACCAGAGCGGAGTTTGAGGCATGGCAAAGAAGGGTGTCCAAGCATCATTTTCGGGAAAGTCCCAAATAAAAGCAAAAAAAATGCTCGGACCGCCTACCAAATTGCCTAATTTGGAGAAGAGATCACGTGAATATCTGTCTGTTTCTGAAGTCAACAAGCTAATTAGAACAGCCAAAAGTCTTGGCAGACACGGCGAGCGAGACAGTCTTATAGTGCTAGTGATGTACCGTCATGCACTAAGAGTGGGGGAGCTAGTGGACTTGCGTTGGGATCAGATTGACCTTAATCGCGCGCTCAATCAAGTTGCTGAGCAGCTTCTTGCAGGTACCAGAATTTTCCGTGGATCCCAGTTCGAAATCAAGAACATGTTTAGCGCCGCTTTTGTCGACCCCGATCGCCGCAACGAAAAGGCTTTCGCCAAGCCCTACTCCGTCGATGAAAATGATCGGAAACTCAAGCCGGCCGAAATTTCGTGTTTTGAATACTTCCAGCTGTTTGGACATCTCTTGTACTGCCCGATTGCTGATTGTTTGTCTTCCGATTCCGCGGCCGTCCAAAAGCTTCTCGAGTACCTTTGGGACGTTCCTGGTCGACAATCCAGCAAGCAGTTTCGCACCGGCCTGCTCATTCAAAAATGCTGGATCATTCAGCGCTTCATATGACTCAAGTAATACTTCTGACCCGTTCTTGCCGGCAGTTCTTACCCTTGGTTTGTCAACTCAGCCCAAGCGATCCACCAATGGCTTCGGAATAGCGAAGGGGAAGCCCCTGGGCTGACTTCTGTTTATAGAGCGATTGACCAGTTGCTCATTATGAAGATGATCCAAGCCATTGAACTGGGTGATGGTGAAAAAAGATTTGAACGGGTTGCACACCAGGAGAACACCACCATCACTTGACTTGTGACGACTGCAAAATAAATGTGCATTTGGAAAATTGCTTTGTAGAAACTCTGGAAGCCGCGATCAAAGAGACACACGGCTTCCAGATTACGTCACATGTTTTGGAGATATTTGGCACTTGCAAGAACTGTGCCAAAAATTTCAAGCCTTGAATCAAGCCACTTTTAAAGCTCCATGATCATCGCAATGGCTCTGGCAAGGGCTGTGAAGGTGTCCAGCAACTAGATAGTCAATGTGACCTGCATGTGGAACAGCCTCATGGCCACAGCCGGTACCGTGCTTGTGGTCTTTGTCATGCCCCTCACATTTGTGGTCGGGTGTGCATTCTGCTTTATTGGTGCTACTTGCATCAAGATTGCATTCATCAACGTGGTCACCGTGTACACGGTGTAAGTGACTGTCGTGGAGGTAATCTGTGTGATCGCCATGCTCGATTGTTAAATGACCGCACGTTGAGGAATGTTTGTGATCATGTGAATTATGAATATTGCAAGCCATGAGAACTCCTGATGTCGAGAGATGGACTTTACTAACAGGGACGCCCCTGATTAGATTCTTCAACCATAGTCTCTGGGACTGCGTCGCCTGTCAATAAAAAGCTGGACATGCAAATTTAGTTTGTTCGGGGCATGATCGAGAGTACAACTCAGGAATAAGCACCCGAGCTAATCGAAGAAGAATAGCAAGGCGCGAAGAATGTTTAAGGTTCCGGGAACCATTTTCATTTCTAGGCTCTACAGGTGGTGGCAATGGTTTTCGTTTCTGGTCTTCCGGAAGGCGATGAGCATTGGCCACATAAGTATTCCAAACGGCTCTTCGAATTTTCCAGCTTTATAGAACTGGGGGACTTTTCGGTGATGCGACGCTTGATTTTTATTTTTGCGTCCTGCGAAAGCGCTGAATTAGAATTGGCTGTATAGATAAAAAGCAGAACCGGCAAGAATTGCTAATTTGAGTTTCGTTCTGTTTCTCCGAAAGCGGGATACCAAATATACATCTGGGCAAAAGATCGCAGCTGAATGGCGCTAAAAATGGGCGCGCGAAATTGTTATTGATACTTCATTCTCAATACTTGCGGAGCTAGCGCGATGACTTACGAGGTACTAGCAGCGCGAAATGAAAATGGTTATCGTTTCCGTGCTATGCCTTGTTAGAGGAATAAGTTACTTCGCCCTCAAGGTACCCCGTAAACATGTGTGCTCTTGAGCAGGCTTTAGATTTCGAGGTGAATTGAGGTATTGAAACTATGATGTCCAGTATCTAAGCTGAAATTCTCTCTATTCAATTGGCTACTGGACGTCCTCTCTAACCTCTCAAACAAAGCAATAACATCCAAGCAAGCATTCATGAACACTCCACTGCGAGTGACATTTTGTATTTGCTCGGTTTAGAGATACGTTAGCGCAAACTGCAATAGAAGCTGTATTGCCAGCCTGGATAGGGCCGGGCTCAATTTTCTTTTTAAAAGCCAAACACGAGCGATACCGACAGGTAACGCATGTATTTGCACGCCTATCACTCCAAAAGTGCGCGGCGAAACGACGGTTTAGCCGTCCAGAGGAGACCCAATCATGGATTTTATACTTCTCTTTTTCACAGCCTTGGTTCTTGGAATCAGGCACGGTCTTGACTTCGATCACATCGCTGCCATGGTCGACATGGCCGGTACCTTAGCCGCTGATGGAAGTAACGACAAGCTCAAAGGCGAAAAACTCTTCAGCTTGACCAGAATATGGCACAACGTCAAGCTGCCTGGCCTTTACGTTCTTGGTCATGGCCTTATGGTTGTAGTACTCGGTCTTGCTGCTCTCGCGTTCGGCTCTGTGATTCCCACGTGGCTCGACGAAATAATGGAAAAAACTGTCGGAGTGACACTGTTAGTCTTGTCGGTTTATCTCTTCTACTCGCTTTTTCTCTTTGCCACCAAAGGCCAGGAATTTAAACTACGCAGTCGCTGGATGCTGGTTTTTGCCGCTTTCGGAAATGCTTGGTCTTGGCTGAAAGCAAAGGTGACAGGCCGGGCTCATAGTCATACTCACACGCCAGCCAATTGGGATGCCAAAGGTGCATTTCTTGTTGGTTTGATTCATGGCTTTGGAGCAGAGACTGGCACTCAAGTGCTTCTTTTCGCTTCAGTTGTCGGTGTTGGAAACTACGTTGTCGGTCTCTGGATGCTCACTGCTTTCACTCTCGGCATGACAATTTCGACTTTGGGCATCGCTCTTTGTGTAGCCGCAGGTCTGACGACTTCGTCGTACTTCAAATCGGCAATGGTCGTGCTTGTGGTTCTGGCCGCCATCTTCAGTCTCACAGTAGGTCTCTATTTCACGTTCGGCATGGGCGATTCTCTGCCGTCTTTCTAACCTTCTTTATTCAGCAATAGAGAGACAGGCCCTACAAGGCTTGTCTCTTTTAGTAAGGAAATATCTATGTCTATCATTACTTGGTTTACCAACAAGGTGCGCCGGATACGCACTTCTCCAGCGCCGCTTCACGCGCAGCCTCGCAGGCAACGCTCGTATGTCTGCATTGACGTCGCCGGGGCTGCTGTACGAAAAGACGGTGGCATCACTTTGGACACCACAATTGGCACACAAACAGTTCGTGGTTCAAGTCCGAGTTACACACCGCTTTTTGCCAGTCGGCTCGTGTTTGGCGAAGAAATTCGCAAAAGTCACTCTGACCAGATGCGCTCGTTATCTACTCACGATCAATCTATGCGGGAGTTTCCTGACTTAAGACTTCTAGTAGTACCGGCTATCAGAGCTTGGTTTCTCGGCAAGAGCAAGATCGACGTTGTCGAGCTCGGCCCTGCCTATACGACAGCCGTTCCAGAAGCGTTATCCGAAATGCTTTCTTCTTATACTGCTGTTGATTTTTCAGCTCCGTATCTAAAAAAGCAGCTTGAGTTGTTGGCGCAGCATCCTCATCTTCTGGCTCGCAGTCGCCAGATTGCGGTCGATACATATGACCTGCAGCTGCCTGACTCTTCTTGCGATTTGCTCGTAACGAGCTGTCATCCGCCACTGGTCTCAGCCTCTACTGATGACAAATGCCTCGTGATAGACAAAATACATGCGCTTTTGCGGACAGGGGGCTACTTAGTTGTATTTCCCTGGTATTTCGCCGAGCAGCAGATGAAGGTCAATAAGCATTTGCTCCAGCGCTTTGCTCTTCGCCGAATTGCTTATCAACAGGGCGTCAACAGCCGCCTACTGCTCGTTTTACAAAAGCAGTAGGAGCACAAACACACACTAATCGAAGGAACATCTTATGAACGCAACAGCAAACAATCGCACACCGGTAACCATCGTCACCGGTTTTCTCGGTTCAGGCAAAACCACACTTTTAAACCGGCTTCTGCGTGAAGCCCACGGCAAGCGCATCGCCATCATCGAAAATGAATTTGGTGAAGTCAGTATTGACGACGCCTTGATTGAGAGTGCTAACCAATCGGTGTTCAAGCTTTCCAACGGTTGCCTTTGCTGCACCATTAATGGTGACTTGATCGGCACGCTCCAAGACCTTGCTAAGCGCAAGAGCGAGTTTGATTATGTCATCATCGAAACAACGGGAGTCGCCAATCCGGCTCCGGTTGTGCAGACATTCATGGTCAACGAAGATATCGCCGACGAGTTTGAACTCGACTCGGTCGTGACTCTCGTTGATGCGAAGCATATCTCTCTTCACATATCCACCAAGGAATGCAAGGAGCAGATTGCTTTCGCCGACATCGTCGTGCTTAACAAGCTCGACCTGGTAAGTGATGCCGACCTAGCTGTCGTCGAGCAGCTCATTGGCGGTATCAACTCCATTGCTCGAGTTGTGAAAACTACGCGCAGTGATATTGACCTCAGTCAGATTCTCGGTCAGGGAGCTTTTTCCAAGAGCCTGGCACTGCCGACGGAGGCAGTCACCCACGATCATGATCACTCCGGCGAGCATACGCATGGCCCCGAGTGCAGCGACGACGGTTGTGAAGGTGACGACCACAGTCACGAGCATGACCATGAGCACGGTCACTTGCATCATCACCATCACGATGACGACATCGAGTCTGTCGGTTTAGAACTTCAGGGCAACCTGGACCAAGCGAAATTCAACAGCTGGTTCGGCCAGCTCATCAGCGCCAGTGGTGACAGTCTCTACCGGAGCAAGGGCATCCTCAGTGTAGCGGGGCGTGATAACCGCGTCATTGTCCAAACCGTGCACCGAGTTTCTGAAGTTAACGAGGGGGCTTCTTGGGGAGCTGATAGTCGTCTCAGCAAAATTGTCTTCATCGGCAAAAACCTCGATAAAACCCTGCTGCTCAACGGTCTTACTGACTGCTTGAGCAAGTAGCAACAAACTGGAGAAATACTATGCTCAATTTCATTCCCAAAGCCTTCACTGGCGATGAAGATACTTGCCCTGTGTGTGTCGCGCGAGTGCAGCTCGAAGCCTTACTGTCGGCAGAGGCAGATAGCCTCGCCTCACTCAACATCAATCTCATTGCCGGAGGCAATGTTGATGCCGGTTTCGCAACCGATTACACCAACATGGTCTCGCTGTTTCATAAGATGACGGAGAGCTACAGGGTGGCATTTGCCGTTAACCTCGGCATTTGGTTTTCGGCTGAACGATTCGGCCGCACCAAGAAAGTTCTGGATCTAGTGCTCGCTTACGACGAATATCGCGATCACGCAGTTGCCGCCTTCGTTGAGTTCAATAAAGCGCTGCAGGCGGTCGTCGCGCGTCCTGAAGCAAATGGCTTCGATGAGCTGAAGCTGTCTCACACCCTGGTTGTCGGTGTCCACGACAGCTTTTGGGTAGAGGTGGATAAATGGACCACGAAGCGCCGTGAGGACGCTTTCAAAATCCTCTAGCTCCAGATCTTCACCATCAATTTTTCAAAGCAGGACAGAGACTTAAACCTCTCTGTTCTGCTTTCGTTTTGACTCGTTTTTCTCAAAATCAACCACGTCAACCAAAACTCAGGAGATCATTATGTTAGATTGGGTCATCATTGGCGGTGGCATACACGGCACCTACCTGGCCAATTTTTTAACCACAGTTTTGGGTTATCGCTTTGATCGCGTCATTGTGCTAGATCCCCACGAAGAACCATGCCAGCTATGGAAGGAAGTCACCCGCAATACCGGCATGACATTCTTACGGTCACCACTTGGCCACCATATTGGCCTTGATGCCGATTCGCTCGCTCGGTACGCTAAGACACCTGCTGTTCTGCCCTGGGCGATGACATTGGGAATATCTCAGCGTCCAGCACTAGCTCTCTTTAACAGCCATTTAGATTTTCTCGCTCGTCAATTCGGCTTACGCCGAATGTTCCGCAAAGGCCGTGCTCATGCGATCAAAGAAATACCCCAGGGGCTTTCGGTCGAATCAGAGAATGGTTCTTTTGAAACAAAAAATGTGATTATTGCTGTTGGCCAGTCCGAAGCACCGGTGATTCCGCAGTGGGCGGCCGCATTGAAGAAGAGCGGAGATTCGATCAAGCATATTTTCGAGCCCACTTTCAAAATCGAGGATTACAAATCGGGTTCAAAAGTGGCCATTGTCGGTGGTGGCATCACTGCTGCCCACATTGCCGCTCACCTCGGCGCCAAGGGTGTTTTAGTAAGCCTTGTCTGCAAGGCGCCAATTCCAACGCACGCACTCGATTTTGATCCGTGCTGGCTGAGCTCTATGTGTATGGACGGTTTTGCCGATCTGGAAAATCCAGACGAACGTCGCGAAGCTATCGATCGTGCCAGGCACAAGGGCACGGCCCCGCAGGATGTTCAAGATAAGTTAGTCAGCGCTGTTCAGCGTGGTCAAGTCAGGCAGTTCTATGCTGTGGTAGATGGTGCCTTCTGGCGCAATGGTTCAATTCGCCTATCTTTGAATAATGACTCGGCAGTAGTAGCCGACAAAATTATTCTGGCGACAGGAGTCGAAAAGACTCGTCCAGGTGGACCATGGATTGATCACATGGCTCACAACTTAGGCTTGCCTGTGCATGCCGGCGGCTACCCTCTTGTAGATCCACTTCTGCGCTGGGGGCACCCGCGTATTTTCGTCAGTGGGGCTCTAGCCGAGTTAGAATTAGGGCCAGCGGCACGTAACATCATCGGCGCCAAGTTGGCGGCTGAGCGAATTCTTCGTCTGCATAGTCTTTAAATAACGAAAAGGGGCCTGATTTTGGCTAAGTCATTATCAGGCTCTTTTTTGAAACAACTAGAAAAGGAAATTATGAAGAACCTTACTGGAAGCCGAAAATCAATGACTCCCGCCAGGCCCAGTTCATTCCTCTGGTTTATTTGCATTGCATATTTGACCCAAGGAATAGCCCAGCACTTCTGCTTGATAGCTCAGCCTCTCGACTATTACATGCTAAAGGCGCTCGGTAGCAACGCTGCTGAGGTAGCATCACTCTTGTCAGTTCTAATGATCCCATGGATGATCAAGCCAGTTTATGGGATTGTCAGCGACTTTCTACCCTTAGCCGGATACCGAAGGAAGTCGTATCTCATTCTGGCTTACAGCCTGGGCGGCTGCTTCTACCTTGTATCGGCGCTTGCTAGCTCTTTTTCCGCGCTGATTTTCGCGCTATTTCTCACAGCAACGGGAATGGCCATTGGTACGACTATCATCTGCGGGCTTACGCTGGAAGTTGGTCGCCCGGGAGCTCAAACACGCACCTTTCAAAGCATTCAAGCAGTTTGTTACTATTCGGCTAGCATCATCTCTTTTCTTATCGGTGGTGCACTGTGCGCTAATTTGGTACCTTCGGTTGCTCTTCACTGTGCTGCGGCGATAGCGGCAGTTCCTTGTTTTGTCACAGCCGGATCAGCTTGGTGGTTACTTCGCGAAAATAAGTCAACCAGGACGAAGATTGATCTAGTGGCTTTAAAAAATGTGTTCTATCAGCTCAGGGCACGAAAATTGCTCGTGGTGGCACTGTTTCTTTGCTGTTGGAGTTTCAGTCCTGGATTCGGTACACCGCTCTATTTTCACGAGACCAAGACCCTTGGCTTTACGCAGCTGTTTATTGGTCAGCTTGGAGCGATAAACTCGGTAGGAATGATAGTTGGTGCGCTAATTTTCAGTAAATGCATGGACAGGAAGCTTGGCACGAAGACACAAGCCACCATCTCAGTTCTGATTGGCACTGTAAGCACTTTTGGTTATTTGCTTCTCGCCTCAGAAAGCAGCGCCATTTTGCTTGAGTTTTTCAGAGGAGTTGCAAACGTCATTGCGGTGCTCACTATCTACGGATTAGCCGCAGATGTAAGTCCGAAGCGTATGGAAAGCACCTCAATAGCGTTGCTGATCGCCGCTTACAACATAGCCGAACAAATCTCAAATGTTTTGGGTGCCAACTTATATAGTTATGTTTTCAAAGACGGATTTGCCGAACTGATTGTTGTCAGTGCACTGGCTACCCTAGCCTGCATGCTTTTGGTGCCGGTTCTGCCAGACAAAGACCAGTACGCATCTTGACGTTTAATTTCAGAACACGCAGTTAAAAAGTCAGAAGGGATTTAAAACTCTCTTCTGACTTTTCTGCGAATAAATAATTGATTGGGGCACCAGTCATGGTGGCCTCCTCGAGAATTAAAAAAAAGACGGCCTGCTACTACTCTATGTAAAATACGACCAATTGCTTACTCTTTGCAAGGAATTTTTGACAAACAGATCAATTTCAATTTCGCTACATCTCGCTCAGGGCAGTCCTTGAATTGCTTCGATTGCTCAAGATCTTTTAAGCCGGCCTCATATTTTTTCAGTTTCACAAAGTAGATTGCTCGCTTAAATAATGAGAGTCCAGACGGTTCAATTTCTAGCGATTTAGTGACAGCCTCGACGGCATCCTTGTAATTGCCCATCGCGGCGCAGCAGTCAGAACTAATGCGATATAGCCGGTTTTGTCCTTCGATTTTAGGATTTAGCTCAATTGCCTTGGCCAAATCCGCGACTGCCCTTTTGTATTGCTTGAAGTGCGCACGAGCACTACCTCTCAAGCAATAGACGTAACTCAGGCTGAAGTTGTCCAAATTACCGTTTTTCATTAGTCTGGAGGATTCAGTAATTGTCTGTTGGTGGAGTTCTCGGATTGAAAGTCCAACTACCCGATCAACTCTGCTATCGATTAAGATTGACTGTGAAGTGATCCGTATCGGCATGATCCCCGAACTGGTCACCGGTGACTGCAATAGCATTATTGCCGGCAGCAATAAAGCTATAAGTGAATTTGACATCGCCGATACTCCCGAGCTATCAGTCTATTATAATTAAAATGGTTATCGTTTTCATTACAATAGATTGATTCGTTAGCAACGGGATAACTTCTGTTGTCTAGTAGTTCGGCAGGTGTTCCTTGAATGAATTTTTGACGTTTGACTCAAAACAAACTAAACAGTCTTTCTGGTCCATCCGTATCCGTAAGCTCTCTTTACTTGCATTTCTCATTTTTTGGTTGATCTTATATTTTCTACTGGCACCCTCGCCCTTAACACTGGCATCGCAGCGGTGGACATTAATCCTGACGGGTTTTGCCGGTGCCATGATTGGCAATCTCAGTGCCGTCGGCGGAGGGTTAGTATTTATACCGGTAATGATCTTTATTTGTAAATTGCCACCTATTATTGCTCTCAAAATCGCGTTGGCAAGTCAGTGCGTTGGTATGACTTCGGGAGCGATTAGCTGGCTCGGTAAAACCCCTGTTTGCAGAAAGGCTCTTGTTTTTGCTGTTCCTGCTTTGTTGATTGGCAGCACAGTCAGTTGTCTTCTGATTCGTCCTAATCCATTTCTTATCAAAGCTCTATTTGGCCCAGTTTCGATAATCTTGGGCGTGCCAGTTCTGGTCACTGCTCGGAAACAAACAGGTGCAACAAAAAGCAGCATCGATAGTAGATGGTTAATGCCTGTTTTTGCAATTTCACTGCTTGGTGGGCTGATTTCTGGCTGTGTCGCTGTTGGCGAAGGCGAAGTTGTAGCTGCTTTTTTGATGTTAGCAGCCGGGGTAGATAGTGCAACCAGTATCGCTACTGGTGTCACCCTATTGGCAGTAACGTCTATCTATTTAACAATCATCCATCAGTTTTTTCTTGGTGGAATACCATGGGATTATGCCTGGTTCACAGCTCTCGGTTGCGCAATAGGAGCAGCTTTGGCGCCGATTGTGGCACGCCGATTTGACGAGCGCAAATTGAAATACGCTTTTGCGGCCATCGCCATTCTTGACGGCTGCCTATTTATCTACCAGAGCGTTAACATTGGGGGCCACTTACCTTAGACAAAAATGCATTTTCATTTTGTCACAAGTTAAGCATCATAATGCTGTTGTTCTTCAATTTGGCTCAGCGTTATAGATCGCGCAAACTCGGAGAATGCTGCAGATTCGTTGCCTAATGCCTGATAGCAAGAAGCCCTGTATCGAAGCACCTCTGGATAAGCCTGAATTGCAATTGCGGCATTGAAATCGGAGATCGCGTCCAAAAATTTACCGATCAACATTTTCACTCGACCTCTATCGATATAAGCTTCGATGTGTTCTGGGTCTATTTTCAAAGCTGCGTCAAGGTCGCTTAAGGCCTCATCGTATTGCTCGTCATATTTCCGCAATATCGCCCGGCAATAAAACGCCTCACTATGCTCTGGATCTAATGATATCGCTCTTGAATAGTCTTGCTCAGCCAAACTCAAAAGGCCAAGCTCCTGGCAAACCAGCCCGCGGCAATAATAAACTTCGCAATAATCAGGATCGATAGTTATCGCTTGCTTGTAATCGCAAAGCGCTTCGTCAAACCTGCTTTCGCTTGCAAGTACCTGTCCGCGAGAAAAGAAAGCTTCAGGTTGAGTTGCATCAAGTTCAATTGACTTATTGAAATCAAGAATAGATTTTTTTATCTCATTTATTTTCTCGTAACACAGCCCACGCTGGTGATACGACAAAGCATGATCTGGATTGAGTTTAATTGACTGGCAGTAGTCTTCGATCGCAGCCACGTAATGGTTTTTGTAAAAGAACAGGCAGCCTTGATGATAATAGGCATTAGCGTGCTCTGGGTCCAACAAAATACACTGAGCAAAATCGTGAAGGGCATCGTCATAAAGAGCGAGACCAACCTTTGCCCTTCCCCGCAAATAAAAGGTCTCACTACATTTATCATTCATTTTTATTGACAAATCTAAAGAAGCAATGGCCAAGTCTACATTTTCGTTGAGTATGTGAGCTAATCCGATTAACTGATGCACATGAGCGTCTCGTGTCTCAATTTGCGAGGCGACAAGTGTCAGACGCTTTGTTGCGCGGTCATATCTGCCGCTATTAATGTCTCTTAGCGCGGCCTGGATTGCACGCTGCCTGGATATCTCGGATTTCATCAGCTGTTCTGTCATCGAATATTTCTCATAGCATAATTAAGGACGGCCGAGGGCCCCTTAATGATAACACGTTATCATTTGTTTGACAGGAGAAATACAGAGATACCTTTTTTTGACGCCTTGAAGTTAATTCGTTTAGTGTCGGTGCTTACTTTCGCCATGATTACTGCAAGCGCATGCAAGCAAGCGCTTATTGAGCCAATTTGCGCGCAGTAACAACGCACTTGTTACTGCCGTAAGCGCCATATGCAAAACTGAATCGATACTATCGCCGAGCATATTCGTGAAAAGCATCAGACAAGTAGCTCCTGCGAACATAAATGCTACCTGGGGATTGCGGTGCTTAAAAATGCCGGGCACAATAACAGGCAGGCAGAAGGCCAATACAATTGCGGTGATGAACTGATCGCTCACTCCGTGAAGCATATTGTGCAGGCCTAGAAATGGCAGAAAAGCCGAACACACAGGCAAAACTATGCAATCAAATAGGCAGATAATCGGTGCTGCAATGGCAAGAAACTCGCTCGCAGACTTGAAATCGGGCAGTTTAGCTCTAATCAAAATGAACCTAATTCTAGCAGCTGGAGGTAATTTGTCTTTGATAGTCGATTATCAGTAATCATATCTTAGAAAATTGAGGTCGGCCATCAATCAACCTTGTGTGACTAAAAGCTGCACACAGTGCCAGTAGTAAAAGCTCCAGTGAATGCCTGAACCGCCTTTTCGTAATGCTCTTGGCCCAATGACATCAGGCCCAGCCAGTAGAGGTTTCGGCGCGATTGAGCGAGTTTTCGTTTGGCTTTTGAATATTCATAGTATCCGAATTGATAATCAGTTATCATTAAGATTGAAATTATACCTTCATCGGCGCAAGCTCGCAAAATAAAAGGAAGTTGGTGCCTAAGGAACTTATGACCAATCCAAGCCTTCTTGCAAACTCGACCGATTGCTCGACCGATTTTAGCCTTCAGGGATCCATAAGAGGCCTATCCTGGTCGCCTAGAGGCGATTTTCTTCTTGCGTACCTGCAATCTGGCCACCTTGCAATATTGGACGGTCTCGGGGCCAGGCAGAGCGAATGGAAAGCTCATGAGAAAGGTTTGCTAAAGGCATCCTGGAGTCGCGACGGTTTTCTTGTTGCCAGTTCATCGACGGATGGGCTCTGCAAAATATGGAACGCTGTAGATGGCCAGTTAGTTGCAGAATTACCCCATCACGAGGGCTGGGTTGCGCATGTTGAGTGGTCGCCCTGGTCGGACCTGCTCATGACCGGCTGTGCTAAGAAGATCAGGCTCTGGAGTCAGTCTGGCGGATTAGTAGAAGAGTTAAACAGCCATCAATTTCCAATTACAGATATGAGTTGGCATCCAACGCAACGAGATTTATTTTCTAGTTGTGCCGGCGATGGTGTGCGAGCGTGGAGGCTCGGGGAGCCTGATCCTGTGCATAGAATTAACGCCAGAGAATACCCGGAGCGCTTGTGCTTCAACCGTCGAGGCTCAATTCTAGCCTATGGATGCAGTGATTCATCCGTCCAGGTCTGGACGTTAGGTAGTGGAATTGTTTTTAAGATAGCTGGCCGCACTGGTTCAAACCTGAAAGGTCTTGACTGGAGCTGGGGTGGCCAATGGCTGGCTTTTTGCGGGGATTTCGAGGCTTTTATTTGGCAATTTAATGACAATGCACCGCATGGTTCGCAGCCGTCGCCTCTGCATGGATGTTTCGGTCGCTTGACCAAGCTTACTTTCCACCCCTATGAGCACCTTCTGGCTTGCGGCGACGAAGATGGAACTGTGCATGTCTGGCGCACCGACAGCAAAGAAAGAGCCATGCCGGTGGCGATTAGTCATGCCAGCGCCGCCGTCGCCGACTTAGCCTGGAACCCATTTAGCAAGAAGCTCGCCGTTGGTTATAAAAACGGTTCAATTCGCATATGGGACGGAAGCTTTAGAGCCAATTTGTAAAACTATCTGATACGCATCCCGTTCTACAATTTCGTTGTTACTACAAGCTATTGCAAGACAAGGCTGAATTAGCCGGTCAAAAATAATGCTGCGCTCCTACCTCGAATAAAATTCAACAAGCATATGTTCTTGAAGGGTTTGATCCAGCTGCTCGCGTTCTGGAATTGCTTCCATCTTAATTGTCATCTCTTTTAGGTCAACTGACAGCCAATCAGGTTTTATCGAAGGATTATCTTTGATGATGGCGCGAACAAAGGCAGCGCTCTTGGCACGAAAAGTAATTACATCACCAGTCTTCAACCTAGCTGAAGCGATCGTTAGACGTTTATTGTTTACTACCACATGGCCATGGGAGACGAGTTGACGACACTGGTCGCGACTGGCAAAAAGGCCAGAGCGATAGACCAAATTATCAAGTCTTCGCTCTAAAAGTTGCAAAAGAAATGAACCGGTGACAGTCTTTGCTTTCGATGCTTCTTCGTAAAGTGACACTAGCTGCCTCTCGGTGAGACCGTATGTCCATTTGATTTTTTGTTTTTCAAGCAGATGCCCTGCATATTCAGAACGTTTTTTGCGCTCCTGCCCGTGTTGACCAGGTGGATACGGATTTTTCAATCGGTCAAATTTTTCGTTGCCATAAAGATTGACGCCCACAGCGCGGCAGCGCTTAGCCTTTGAGTCTATGTAACGCATAAATGCCTCTTACTGGAAAATATTAGTGCTCGCCGCCTCACAAATGGCATCAGTCCAGAGCCCAGACTAAGAAGGCAGCGCAAATTAAAACGCAACCGGTAAATGATAAGGCAGTATCAATAGATTGGTCAACCGTTTTCTCCGAAGCGCTTAAAAGTAGCTTACCTTGAGAATTTTTTGATGAATTGTACGTTCAAATATTTACCACCTTAGTGATATTGCGATATCATTAAGGTGGGCGTGAGGAGTGAAAAATGATTATTGAACTGATAGGCGGACCATACGATGGTCGGGTCTTAAAGCATTCAGCTAGTAACTTGTATATGCTCATGGAAGCGTCCCATCCAGATCATCCAGTTTACAAACGCTCTTGTTGTGCTGACTGTGCCGCGAAGCTAGACATCGTTTCATTCAATTTCATTGGCTACGACAGCATTCTTAGAAAAGCTCGTGGTCAAAAAACACGGCCAAAAGAACTAAAGCGCGTTTATCGCAACAGGTTAAATTGAGAAGGCCAGCCGATCGCGAGGGAAACCTCAGCCAGTTCTTCGTCTTTCGAAATACGAATACTTAAGCTCTTTGATTTGCTGCCTCTGCTGCACTTCAGCGCTGATAATTCTCTGCCCGGCAAATCTCGCGCCAATTATATTTCTTGACGCTGGTCCGATCACCAGCTCAGCCAACGGACCGGTGACAAAAAGACCATATGACCAGCGCAAGTACTCGTCGGCTACAGGGAAGCCGCAAGGCGCGCAGGGAAGGTCCAGTTTGTTGATTGCCTGTTTAATAAAGTTGCCACCCGGCAAACAGCGCTTGTGTCCTGTAGCAAGAACAACTAATTCGGCTTCGGTTTCTTCGCTACTAGACATCTTTAGTTTGACCGAGCTCTGGTCTCCAGTTGCTGTGAGGACAGAATCTAGACGACAAACTAAAGCACCTTTTCTAATTGCAAGATCCAATTCTCGGCGAATTTCTTCAGGAAACGATCCCCAGTGCCTGGCATTATCAACGATTCTTCGGCGCTCTCCAAAATCACTTTGACGCTTAATTAAGCGAAGGCAGCGGGCATCAAGCCAACAAGGATCGGCGTCGAATTGATTTGTTTTCAAAACCTTTGAGTGAATGAGAATAACCTTTCCAGGTTTTTCTTTTGCCAGGGATAAAGCCAATTGAACAGCGCTTATTCCGCCACCAATCACTGCCGCTCGGCCCCATTCTTTCTCTCGCTGTTGTTTGAAGTGAGGAGAAAAAATATGTGCGACAGGACAGGCTTTTGCTATTAGTACTTCCGCCCAAGTAGGGATAGAAAGGCAATCTGAAGAACCGATCGCAAGAATGATTCGCTTCGACTCTATCTCACCACTGGTTGTCTGTAACACAAATGAGCTTGTCATTTTCTTGAGCGACAAAGCCGTTGCGTTAATGCGGAGTTCTGCAAGATCGTTTTCTTTAATCAAGCTTTTGCAATGAGCATTAAAAAGAGCAAGTGTAGGCCTCTGATATCTCGAATAAAATTCTGCATTGCCACTATGCCTTTCACGGGCAAAGCGCTTCAGACCCCCCGAACCGATATCAAGATTATGCTCACCCGGTGAACGCAAATATTCCATGCCGGTATTGGAAGTAGAGATATTCCAGACAGCGAGTGGCTCCGGATGCGGATCTACTACTCTCAGGTTTTCATGAGTAGACTTTCCTGTTTTTACTAAAGCGTTAGAAATAGAGGTTCCGTGAATGCCACCTCCGACTATAAGCCAATCAAGCACTTTACTCTCCTATTGGGCAACGGCCAGATCGGGAGCAGCCAGAGTCCATTCTGCCGGAAGCATGTCGTTGTAGCTCTTCCAAACATCTGGACCGTCAGCCATTTCTTGGTCCGTAAGGAGACAACGATTTAACTCATTTTCTATCCAGCTCTTATCCATATCAATGCCTATGAAAACGCATTCTTGCCGTCTGTCGCCGTATGGTCCGATGCACAGACTCTCGATTTCTTCACGAAAATCGGTTTCTTCAGGCCATTCTGCTTTGTCGATACTTGCCCACCACTGGTGCGCCGGCTGAAGTCGACATGAACCACCTGCGTGAGACCAGTCCAGGGCAAAGTCCATTTTGCTGGCTAGCCAGAAGAAGCCCTTCGAGCGAATAACACCGTCCCATTCTGTATCGAGGAAGGCTCGAAAACGGTCCGGATGAAGAGGCCTGTCAGCTTTATAAACAAAGCTCGATATCCCGTATTCAACTGATTCGGGAATATGTTCACCGCGAATTTCTTTGAGCCATCCCGGCGCATCTTGAGCTTTTTCAAAATCGAATAGATTTGTATTTAAAATCTCAGTTAGCTCAACACGGCTAAATTCACTTTCGATTATTTTGGCGTCGCAGTTGAGGTGCGCGATTATCTGGTGCAACTTTGCCAACTCATCGCCATCAAGCAAATCTGTTTTGTTGAGCACAATCACATTGGCGAATTCAATTTGATCAACAAGAAGGTCGGCTATGCTGCGGTCGTCATCTTCATTAATGGCCAGATTTCGATCTTTCAGTTCGGCCCCTTCTTCGTAGTCACGAAGGAAGTTAAACCCATCAACTACTGTGACCATGGTGTCCAGGGTAGCAATGGTGCTTAAACTCTCGCCAGCATCATCTTCAAAGGAAAATGTCTCAGCCACCGGCAGCGGCTCCGAGATGCCGGTTGATTCAACCAATAAGTAGTCGAATTTATTTTGTTTAGCCAGTTTGCTTATCTCAATCAATAAATCTTCGCGCAGAGTGCAACAGATACAGCCATTGGTCATTTCGACCAGCTTTTCTTCCACCAGGTTCAGGCTGGCCGTGCCTTGTTTTATGAGCTGTGCATCTATATTGACTTCACTCATATCATTTACGATAACGGCCACACGAAGACCTTCGCGATTGTTCAAGACATGATTAAGAAGCGTTGTCTTTCCAGCCCCCAGAAAACCAGAGAGTACGGTAACGGGTAGTTTTTTCACAGGTTTTTCCTATTTTTTTGTTTCTTTAAAATCTGCATGACAGCGGCAACCTGGGCAATATTTGCGGAGCAAAAGCCGCTCTGGATCATTGCGTTTGTTTTTCGTAGTCGTATAGAAGTGATGGCAATCGAGTTCGCCACAAGCCATTTTTATTATGATTCGATCTGATTTTTTCACGTTTTGATTCTCGCGCAGTCAACCGCCTATCCGAGAGTCCCTCAGCAGGCTAAGCAGAAACGAGTTCCTGCCAGCTGTTGATAGTAGATTATCATTAACGCGCCGTCAAGTGTGAGACAAAATGTTATTGCCTTGCTGCTTTAAAGGTGGACCGTTTGACGGAAAAATGGAAGATGGCTTCACACACGCTCCAGAATTTATTGTTGCCGCCGCCGACAATTAGCCGATCAATCTTCCTCTAATACCGATTTCTTGCTGCGTTTAGCCAGCTTTTCAACATCAATGGCAAGTATTTTTTTCATCGCTTCCTGAGCCTGCAGATAGCTTGAATCATTTTCGCAATGCAAATAACTATGATTTTTGGCACCAACCTTTAAGGCAAGTACAGGCCCGTCCTCGCATCTCCAGTGACAGCCCGTTAGCAGCACGGGACAGCTAAGATTTCGAGAAATCTCAAAAAGAGACGCTTCACTATGCTCGACGTAGCTCCGTTTTGCGCAAGCTCCGTCTGTACAAATCATCAGCCTTGCTCGGTCACTAAAGTAATATTCTGCCGAATCTTTTATCGCTTGAATGTATTCCGCCCGGTCAATTTCTATGCCGCGCAATCGATAACGTTCGAGCAGTTCATTGATATCATCAATTAATACTCGCCCCTCTTTATGAATAACAAGAGAAAGCGCTGATTTGCGAATATCCAAGGCAACTAATGTCCAAAAGAACAAACCAAAAATCCAGGTTTCTAATCCATGACGCTAATCAATGATAATCTCTTATTATTAAGGAGACAAGAAAAGAGCTTTAGCATGAGTTTTGTGACCCTACGCCGACCAGACGATTTTCACGTTCACTTTCGAGAAGGCAAGCTGCTCCAAACGGTTGCCCCATATACAGCTGCGCATTTCGGCCGGGCGCTTGTAATGCCAAATACGAGTCCGCCAGTCGTCTCTGCCTCAACCCTATCCTCTTATCGATTAGAAATTATGATGGCGTGCAGAACCTATTCATTTGAGCCGTTAATGACATTTAAAATTTATCCGGCACTGTCTGCTGCTGAACTGAAAGCTCTCAAACTAGCAGGCGCAGTGGCGGGAAAATTTTATCCTCTGGGTGTTACAACTAATTCTGGTGATGGCGTGAGTGACTTGAAGGCCATTACCCACATACTGCTACTCATGGAAGAACTAGATCTCGTTTTGTGCGTACACGCAGAACAACCTGAAGTATCAAGCCTCTCTGCAGAACGCCTCTTCCTCAAACATTTTTATTGGCTTGTTGAAACATTTCCAAAGCTGAAAATTGTCGTTGAGCATGTTTCCACAGCTGAGGGAGTGGCGTTAGTAGAATCGCTTCCGCCAACAGTCGGCGCGACAATCACGGTACATCATCTAATGCTAACTTTAGACGATGTGATTAATGATTTTTTGCACCCGCATTTATTTTGCAAGCCTATACCGAAAACAACAAAAGACAAAGAGGCTCTCTTAGAGGCAGCCATGAGCGGCAATTCGAAATTCTTCTTTGGCTCGGACAGCGCCCCACACGATCGCTCAAAAAAAGAAAATCACCAGTGCGCAGCAGGCATTTTTTCTGCACCGTCAGCACTGGCATGCCTGGCTAAAATCTTTGAAGAGGCTGATTCAATAGCAGCCTTGGAGCCATTCACCTCCGAGTTTGGAGCTCAATTTTATGGGCTGCCATTGAACGAATCAAGCATCTACTTAGAGCAAACCGACGAAAAAGTTCCCAGAACAATAGAAAAATTGGTTCCGCTTGCGGCTGGAAAATCTCTCGGTTGGAGAGTCGCTGACGATTTGTCGGCACAAAGAACTTCGTGACTGGAGACGCATTTTGTCAATGTCACTCGATACAGAAGTCCAAGCCTGGGCCATGTTGCCAATAATCGACATTGGCTGCTCCGGCATATCGTTTAAACAAGTGTTTCTATATTGCTCACCAAAAGTAACGGCAATCTCGGTCTCATAGCAAGCGATCCACTCGGTCAAATGCTGCAATAGCACTAGCGGAGAAGGACGAAAGTCGCCTGGAGAGGCAGTAAAATTAGCTAGGAGCCTGAGTCAAAACTCGAGCTACCAGGCCAAACTAGCATGTCCAATTGAGGTGTTCTATATATCGCAGACCTAAAAAACGCTCCATCATTTCGAAATTATGACATTGCTACCGACAAAAAATTGTCTAATTCAGTTCTCAGTACACCAAGAAAGCCTGATAGCAAATTGATAGGTAATTTCTTCATAGATGCTGCTCACCTGGTGAAACCGGAGCGCCGCCAGAGAGGGCAGGAGGCAAGGATAACGGCCGAGAGCCAGACGCCACGCTCCATCAATAGCGATCGGAGTGATCAGAGCAAGTTCACTTCCAAGGTTATCGGGCACACACTTAGAGGGACTTATTGATAATAGGTTATCATTACCGCCGAGTCAGCTGGCTGTTTGTGTACAAGAATCACAAAATCCAAAGAGCAAAACCTCATGACGCTGCAAGGTAAAACCATTGGGGACTAAATTTTTCACGTTAATTCCGCACTTTTCAACATCAAAAACTTTCTGACAATTTGTACAGGAAAAGTGGTGATGATGGTGGATACCAGGAATTTCATAGAACGTCAGTCCGCCCGGCATGTCTACCGTGATCAGCTTTTTGTCAACAACCAAGGCCTTCAAGTTTCGGTATATAGTAGCCACTCCAAGACTAGGGCAGTCTCCTTGAGCCAGTTCGAGAACCTCCTGAACGCCCAGTGGACGCTCAGCTCTCTCGAAAGCCTTCAGAATAGCCTGACGTTGCTGAGTATTGCGCTCCATAAACACCTAACAAGTACTACCGCAAGGTTACAACATAACCGTCTGATACCGGTTGACTTTCACTTAATGATAATCTATTATCATTAGCTTTGCAATCACCATATTTTATCCGATACGCTTAGGCCCTGTGAAGTTCTCCTTTTTGGTTTATGCGACATCTGTTCCGCTTGATACATTGACATTAATGATAGTGATAACTTATTATCAATAAGTCGCGACTTTAGCGAATGAACCGAATTCAAAAACGATCTGGCTCTGATCGTTTTTGATGAGGGTTGCACATGGCTATCGTGTGCCGCCCTCGTGCTCATTTACGCCATTAGTAGGCAAATGCGGCTTGTCGATCTTTGGAGTGCTATGAAGAAGCTACCAGTAACAGTTTTGTCAGGATTTCTCGGTGCGGGTAAGACTACGCTGCTCAATCATATTCTAAACAATCGAGACGGTCTCAAGGTTGCTGTAATAGTCAACGATATGAGTGAAATAAATATTGATGCTAAGTTGGTGCAGCAAGGGGCCAACTTAAGTCGCGTTGACGAAAAACTTGTTGAGATGTCGAATGGATGCATCTGCTGTACCCTGCGCGAAGATCTCCTGATCGAAATTACACGGCTGGCGAAAGAAGGTCGTTTTGATTATTTGCTTGTTGAATCTACAGGCATATCTGAACCTATGCCTGTAGCCGAGACATTTGTCTTTACCGATCAAGATGGTATCTCACTTTCTGAAGTAGCTAACCTCGATACCATGGTCACTGTTGTGGACGCTATGAACTTCCTCGATGACTATCTGGAGAGTCAAGCACTGATTGACAAAGGGCTTGAGTTGAATGCGCAAGACTCGCGCACGATCAGCGATTTGCTAATCAGCCAGATAGAATTTGCCAACGTCATTATCGTCAATAAGACCGACCTGGTTTCAAAAAATAATTTAAATCGGCTTACAAAAATCCTTCACCACCTCAATCCTGATGCGCAGATCATCCGCTCTGAATTTGGACTGGTTCAACTTTCTCGTATTCTAAATACAGAACTTTTTCATTTTGATCGTGCCGCAGAAAGCCCTGGTTGGCTTAAAGAGCTGCGTGGTAGCCATGTGCCTGAATCGGTAGAATACGGAATAAAAAATTTCGTTTATACGTCAAGACGACCAATGCATCCCGGTCGCCTCAGGGCCTTTCTTGACGCCGATTGGGACGGTGTGATTCGCTCAAAGGGCTTTCTCTGGTCGGCAACGCGCATGGACTATTCAATAGAATGGTCGCAAGCCGGCGGCGTTTGTCGAATCGAGCCAGGAGCAATGTTCTATGCAGCAATGGAAAAAGAACGCTGGCCCCAGGATCTTCTTCTTTTGCGCGATGTTAAAGACAGTTGGGAAGAACCATTTGGAGACCGCCGCCAGCAGCTTGTTGTAATCGGTATCGAAATGAATGAAGAGTGGCTCAGAGCCCAACTTAATGACTGCCTGCTTTCTAATGATGAAATGATCAAGGGCCCTGAATTTTGGAAAACATTTGTTGATCCTTTCCCTGAATGGAATATCAAATATTTGAGTGAAGTTGCACAAGAGCAGCAGGCAACTAGTTCTCTTGGTGTCTAAATTCTGGTCGAAAGCGCTTAACTGAGCGAAAATTTGCTATGGCAAACCAAATCAAAATTGCAAGACTGGAAAGAAAAGCTACCAGTGGCGATATCACTTCACAGTTTTATCTGTCGATAGTTTATGAAGACGGTCGCGACAATGTGCGCAATCTGAGCAAATCATTTGAGTGGTGCATCAAAGCGGCCAGGGCTGGTGATAGGCAATCCCAGTACAGATTGTCCAAAAAGTTTGAGAGCGGATCAGGTCTAGAAAAAAGTGATTTGATTTCTGCTGTGTTCTGGCTTGAAAAAGCCGCCTCATCTGGATATCTGCAAGCAAAATTCGAGCTCGGTTACAGACTTTTGTTCGGCGTTTCTGGTGCACAGAAATCGCTAACAAAAGCTAAGAGATGGCTAGCCTCTGCAGCTCGTGATGGTCATTCAGAAGCAAATTATTATTTGGGCTACTTGTATTTGAATGGTCTAGGTTTTGCAGAAAATACTTCTGCTGCATTTTATTTCTTCTCCAAAGCGGCGTCGCTGAATTCAGCGAAAGCCCAGTGCTCTCTTGCTTTCATGTTCGAACACGGAATTGGCTGCCAGGCTAATTACTTGATCAGCATTCAGTTGTATGAGCAGTCTGCCAATCAAGGCCATGCCGGCGCCCAGTTTTCGCTGGGATGCCTTTACATGAATCAGGGTAACTCCAAGCAAGCGATAGCCTGGCTTGAGAAAGCGGCAAAAAATTCAGTGTCGCCGGCTCAGGCAATTCTTGCACAGCTTTACATGAACGGTATAGAAGTCAAAAAAGATTTCGTCAAAGCACTCTCCTGGTGCTTCGTCGTCCAAATGAGTGACGAAACCGATCTGGCGACTCTTCAGATAGCCAACTCCTGTTACGAGAGTATGGCTGCTTTTGCCCCCCAATCTGACCTGGATGCAGCTTATACAGTGGCGTGCAATTGGCTTGAGCAGCGCGAAGAAGAGCAATCATATGTTCAAATCGATTGGGTGGAACAAATTAAAAAGGGGATGGCATTTTATGCAAACAAGAAAAGATGGGATTAAAGAACCGCTGAGGCGGAAGAAGAGTGATCCGCTTGTGGCTAATAATATTGAAACGGTTGACTATAAAGACATCAATGTTTTGCGAAAATTTTTAAGCGAAACTGGAAAAATCTTGCCTGCCCGCATCACAATTTCAATGCCACCACTTGGATGTCTGTACGATATGCCGTGTAAACTCCCCGCCGGATATCCGCGCATTTAGAGCACTGAATACACAAAGATGCGATTGGCGCTGCGCGGCGTCTATCAATGCTTGCCAGCTTCATTTTTGGCATGCTTTGCTCAAGTGTTGTCCTGGCGATACTCATAAGCGAAGGCTATGGAAGGGTTTCAAAGACTAGCCGCTGGGTCTCTATTGTTGGTGGCTTAATAGCAACCACTAGCATCATCACTGGCCTACTATTTATGTGTGGCCGAACAGGTCTTGTGCCAAAAATAGGGGCAGATTAAATCACCAGAAATTCTTGCCGTTATGTAGTAAACAGCATCGTTTCTCCAGAGGCAAAACCGACAGCGAGGGCCTTTTCGTCTGGTCTCCAAGCTAAGGTACTAACATCTGAGTCGCCGCGAGTATTCAAAACCGGTGCTTTGTTGTTTCCAATTTCCCAAATGAAAACTTCCCCATCAAGCCCCCCGCTGGCTAGCTTTAAGCCCTTTGGCGCAAAAGCCAGTACTGATATAAAACTCTCATGCCCTGGAAGCACAAGAGGAGTACTGCCTGACGGTCCTTTTCCGGCAAAGTCCCAAACTATTACTTCTGTGCCACCACCTGTAGCAAGATACCTTGAGCTTGAGTCAAACGAGAGCTCGCGCACCTTTGTCGGGTAACCGTTCATGTATAGGTCTTCGCCGCTGGGCAGGAGCCAGATATGGGCGGCTCCGTCCTGGCAGCCCGCTGCCAGCACTTTCCCATTAGGGCTGTACAAAATGTTGAGCAAGGACCCTTTCCACTCGAAAAATCGTTTGTAATTAGAGTCTTTGATATTCCAGAGCCTGGGCCCGTTATAACTGCTCGTCGCAAAATGGTCTGGTGCAGCTTGGTTCCAAGCAACATCAGCAATGGTACTAGGATGCTTGGCAAATTCTTTAATCAATGCGCCATCTGCATTCCACAGGTTTAAATCTTTGCCGGCACCAGTGAGAAATATATCTTTCGTATGATGCCAGACCAGATTTTCCACCCAGTTGTTACCGTGATCAATATCAGCCAAAAGCTCCAGTGAAGAGCCGTTGTAAATCGTGGCCTTACCATCTTGGCCACAGCTAGCTAAATACTTTCCAGTCGAAGACCATTTCGCTTTTAAGGCACCAAGTTTGTGAGCGTGCCACTCGTTAACAACCGAACCAGTCCGGCCATCCAAAATCGAAACTGTTCCGCTGGCATCAGCCCGGACAATTCTTGTACCATCCGGCGACCAGCTAAGGTCGCCGATGTAGTCTTTGCCCTCTGCCAACCAGTCTCGCTCCAGGGGTCTTAGCGTAAGTTCAGTTGGCGATTTTTTACGAGGCATGAGTTAAAGCCCTCCACTAATTCTTTTCTGTCTAAATTGCGGCCAATAAATATCATTTGGTTTGAATGTTCCTCATCACCCCAGGCTCTATCTGGTCGCCCATCAAAGAGCATATGCACACCTTGAAAGACAAAGCGTTCTTCTTCACCTGAAATACTGACAATACCCTTCATCCTGAAGATATCGGTACCTTTTTCGCGCAACAGTTCTCCCAGCCAGTTGTTGAATTTCTTTTGATCAAGATCACCTTCCACCTCAATTCCAACCGAGCTGATTTCACTATCGTGAGTGTGACCGGCGTCGTAAACAACTGACGCCAAAGGTGTCAAATTGCCTATGGAAAGTGCAAATTCTTCTGGCTTGTGTTGCATGAAGAGTACATATTTGCCGGCTTCTTCTGGTGCAAGTTCAAACATTTTGCTGCCTTTCTTAATCAGGTCTAACTGATAGACCTGACCAACAGCACTAATTTTTCCGGCTGGCTCCACTTTTATTCTGTTACTAGAGAAATGGCCCACCGCAACTTCGGCTAGCGCGTTAATACTCTCTACTGTTGTCTCTTTGGCACTAAGTAGCAGAATATTCATACTTGGGTCAGGGCCATCGTCAAGCAGTAACGATTCTCCCTTACCATTAAAGTCATAAATGCCGGCCCATTCGAATGGATACTCGGGCTGCAAAAATGTCGGTTTAACAGCAAGTGCTCTATCGAGGTCAAAGCCGCTGACGTTGAGGATTTTGTCCATCTCAATTGCAGCATCTTTGGTTCTGTAAATTTTGGCCATAGCATTCATCGAGCGAATACGCACTTCCAGGGCAACTAAATCTTCTTCGCTTACCAGATCACACTTATTGAGCAAAATTACATCAGCAAAAGCAACTTGCTCTTTGCACTCAGAGCTTGTATCTATGTGCATACACACGTGCTTCGCATCAACCAGGGTGACAATTCCATCAAGTTCAAGTTGATCTTGTATCTCATCGTCAACAAAGAATGTTTGCGCCACCGGGGCAGGATCGGCCAGGCCCGTTGTTTCAACCAAAATATAGTCAAATTTGTCTTTACGGCGCATGAGATTTCCAAGAATTCTAATTAGATCGCCACGCACTGTGCAGCAGATGCAGCCATTATTCATTTCGAAAATTTCTTCGTCAGCCTGAACTATCAGTGCGTCGTCAATGCCAATTTCTCCGAATTCATTTTCAATCACAGCGATTCTTTTGCCGTGATTTTCGCTAAGAATTCGGTTCAAGAGAGTCGTTTTTCCCGCCCCTAGAAATCCCGTTAAAACTGTTACCGGTACCTTACCGTTAGTGATGCTCATCGCAATCCTCCGATTCTGTTGACTGGACCCCTGACATTTGTTGCTTAAGCTTCAGCCCAATGGACCGCACTTCCGCTTCGGTAACCTCCTCGATAGGCAAATGCTGTTAGGAACAACAAAATGCACCTTTTGTTGGTATTTCATTCCACGAGGACCCAGCACCGCAATAACCGTTTCTATCGGTGGGCAATCTGGCTCTGAGCACTGAAGTTCTGTAACCAAAATACTGTATTCATCAGATAGATTGAGCGCTTCGCGCGTCCAATCCTTTATTTTTCGACTCTGCCCGGAACTACCGGACCGCTTAAATCGTTCCATCATTTGAGGAAAAACTCCCGCTGAGGAAAAACTCCCGCCAAAGCAAAATAGAAATGATATCCACTTCTCAATAAAGAGTGTATCAGGTCAAATAGATTTCAGTTCCTAGACTGCGCGATACCGTTAGGGCGGTGGCAATCAGAATGGCTGATATACTCTAGGGGGGTATACTATATTAAGAGTTATTTCATGCATACGCAACGAACAAAAAACAAATTATTGAATAGGGTCAAACGCATTCGTGGCCAGGTTGATGCCATACAGCGAACGCTTGACGAGGAAGATGATTGCAGTCGAGTACTGAATACAATCGCCGCATGTCGCGGAGCTCTGTCTGGTCTTATGGCCGAAGTTCTGGAAGGTCACATTCACGATCATGTCGTCAAACCGGCTAGCCAGAAAGAGCGTAGCGAGGCAGCATTGGAGCTAATTGATGTTCTGCGGAGCTATTTAAAATGAGACAATCAGTTCAGCATTCTTTTGAAGCCGCTAGTTCGGCAGGCAAAGAACCCAATGATTATTTGCATAGCGGCATTTCTGGTATCGACCGAGCTGAGCTCGTGCACCCCTCTGTGCCAACATGAAGTGAGACGGATTTGGTTGAGAGTTTAGTGTAGCGATCTGAGAAGAGTGGGCAGGTTTTATCCGCCATGATCTTCCGGGCTTTGCTATGCCGTTGGAGAGGGAATATCA